>Ga0129336_10000101_pt1 | contig 40410 bp, 53 predicted proteins | sample CPB6_02_DNA_FD_96878 | JGI IMG/M metagenome (GOLD analysis project Ga0129336, IMG submission 96878) | Freshwater to marine salinity gradient microbial communities from Chesapeake Bay, USA - CPBay_Sum_0.6_0.2_DNA | ecosystem: Environmental > Aquatic > Marine > Coastal | place: USA: Chesapeake...
ATACAATTACTGATCCTGAACTTGTAGGTTCTAGTAATACGCAAATGGCCCGCATGTCTACTCCCACGCTTCGCTACATTGGTTGATAAAGATAAATTATCAACTGCTAAAATTTGTTTTAGATAAGACATTCTTGTCTGAATCTTTCACCCGATAACTATCCTGTGCATTGGAGGATAAACTAAAGTGTTTCTTGATAATGATTTCCCCAAGATTTTGGGTGCAGAGCTGTATCGGCCCCACCCGGCTTACATCTGCGAGATGGCTGTTGAGCCTGTAGTCGTTCACGATTTTACTCGACAGCCTGGTCAAACTGTTCAATTAGACCGGTATAAGTTCTGGGGTAGCCCTGGTACTAAGGACAGCCGTGAACGCATTGCTGACCAGACCATTGGTACCGCTAATAGCCGTAACATCACTAAGGAAAAAGTTCTGGTGGTGTTAAAAGAATATACGGGTCCTGCTGATCCGGGTGCTCCTACTGAACCCTCTACCTTTAAGATTGCTCGGGAAACTCTGGTTACCGCGCAGCGTATGCTGCTCGATACCGGTAACCTTAATATGTTCCACCAGAGCATTGGATCGCTTACTCTGCTGGATGACTATCGCCGCTGGCGTGATCGCGTCTTTCTTGATGAGATCGCTAAGGCTGAAGCTAATGGTCCCGCATCTGGTACGCAGGGCGGTTACTACTTCCCTGGTGGTAAAGTCAAAAACTCTTCTGGTCAAATCACCTATACTACTAATGAGTATGGTGATGAAGTTCAACAGTTCTCTGTTCGCACGGATCTTTTAACGGTTGTTAAGGATCTTCGCAAGCGTAACGTTCCGACTTTTGCTGATGGTCTGTATCGTTGCATTTGTGATCCCACCTTCATGATGCATCTGCGTCGTGATCCCGACTTCCGTGAAATTGCTCGCTATGCTGGCAATCCTGGTCAAGGCATGTACATGGGTAATCCCATGATGCCTAATAACGCCAGCTTCTACATGGGTCCCCAGGCTGGTCAGGCTTACTTCCTGGCTGGTGAACCTGTAATGCCAACTGGTGTTCAGTTTGAAGGTGTGAAGTTCTTCGAATCCACTAACTTCCCGACCAAAACTGTACAGGCAAGGTTTGACGTTAGTGGTTCGTTTGCTGCAGAAGAAGTTGCACAAGGTTTCTTCTTTGGCCCGCAAGCCGTTGGCGTTGGCATTGGCGGCCCGAATGCTCAAGTTCTCATTAACAATAATGATGACTTCAGTCGTTTTATCATTCTGATTTGGCAGCTTTATGCTGGTTTTGAAATCCTTAATAAGGATTTTGTGACTAATGCATATAGCTTTGTCAAGGATGATGGTACTGTTTGATAAATAAACTCTTACTAAAGGAGGAATAAATGTCTTATCTTTCGTCTAAAAAGATCTATCCAGGTAACTGGGCAGAGCCTTTGAATGGTTGGTACAAAAACATTGATACCGATGACAGCGGTAGCAATGACAGCTCTAAAGGCGGCCCGACTTCCGTCCTGGCCGTACCTGGTTATCGTTATTTCCAGCAACGTGGTTATGTTCCTATCACCAATACTTCTGGTGATGGTGCCATTGCTTCTGGCAATGTGATTGTACCCTCCCCTTATCGGAACGATGATACTCGTACTGATATTACCGGGATGGTGATCAGCGGTTCTACCACGTTACCTGCCTACGTGTACCGCACAACTATCTCCGTTGCCTCTGGCTGGGGTGATGGACGTGTTGCCTCTGGCGTTTATGCAGCCACTGGTAACGTCATCAGCTTTGCTACCGGACTGGTTTCTAATGCAACTTCCGGTGAATCCGTTGCACAAGCCAACCTCTCTAGCACCGTCTCTGGTTCTCAACCTGGAGAAGTCTACTTTGCTGGTGGTAGCGCAGCTTACAGTGCCGTCCCCTTCGTGACTGGTACTGCTGGTGTTACTGCCAACTCTATCTACAAAGAAATCACGGGTGCAGCCACCTACAAGGCCCTTGCACGTGGTTCCGTCACTGCAACGTCTACCTCTGGTGGTTGGTACATCTCGGCTGCTGACAAAGCTTCTGGACGCACTGGATACCTTGTGGTTGAAGTGTGCTACATCCAGCCCGATGAAGCTCCTGGCTACGAAGACATTGATGGCTATCTCCTGGGCCGCACTGTTAGTTAATTGAGTTAAACTAAAACCAGATGCAAAGTTTGGTTTTATGACAACTCTCTCCGAAGAGCTTCTTTATCGTCATGTGAAAACGGGTGCTCGAGTTAGGATTATTAGTGAATGGGATAATGGCGATTGGTTCATGGTCGAAGATCAAGACGGTCGCCTTTATACCGCTTACAGGACTGAACTACAACCCGATCAACAGGCAACAACAAAGGTTAAAACCCTTCAAGTAAAAGATAAAGCAGCAAACGAAGAGCCTCGCAACTTTCCTCCAGACACACGTTTGAACATCAACGGTGCAACTGCACAAATGATTGCAGACCATATCAAAGGCATTGGTTTAAAAACTGCTCGGGAAATTAAAGACCTGCAATTATCTTTGTCCGGTGAAAGATTCAGTAATCTTGAGCAACTACGACAAATCAAACGAATTGATTGGGATGCTGTTTTTTCTTCAGATCTAATTAGGGTATAACTCATCTCCCATTAAGCCCCTGTTTTACAGGGGCTTTTTAGTATTAAAATAAAAAGAAAAGAAAGATATGGCAGGTTTAATTCCGGTCGGTTCTGTTATAGATCCAAGTAGGGATGTTTTTCCTACTACTGGTGCCCATCTTGACGTAAGAGTTATTCCTCAATTTGGGGCACAAAAAGGTAGGAAAATTAACCCTGAGACAGCTAGATCTTTACTTCAGAATATTTTAATTGGCAAAGATAGAGTCCCCCTGGTTCAAAGACAAGGAGAAGATTGGCGTTGGAACTTTCCAATCACGTCTAGATTTGGCCCAAGATCAGCACCAACGCGCGGCGCTTCTACTTTCCATAGAGGAATAGATGTTTCTCTTGGAGTTGGTACACCACTGACTTATAAGGGATATGGAACATATAGACCTGATCATGGGTTTGGTTCCTTGATGACAAGTGATTCACAAGGAAATCCATACGAGATTAGATTCCTCCATACTGAACCTGGCAAGCAAGCTTCTGTTGGTTCTTCCAGGGTGCCTGAGGCACCTGTGCTACCTGGTGCTACTGCCCAGTCCTCCAACCAGAATGTCAACGAAAAACGAAATGATAAATTAATGGAGGAATTGTTGGGTGAACAACAATCTTTAAGAGATGTATTAATGTCTAGTGCAATAAGGAAAGCTATGCAACAACGTCAAAGTTCGTTGTTAGATGACTTGCCTTCTTTGCAAGCACAGACATTTACACCAGAACAAGCCATGGCTCTGTTTAGTTGATTACCCCCACTTATAATGAAATTCAACCAGGTCGCAAACTGTGCATTTAAGTGATTTTGACAAAAGTAGAGTTAGATACCATCTAGGTTACTATGTGGTTTCTGTTCCAGCAGGCGACTATGCCCGCCTGGAAGAAGCTCTCAATACAGTTCCTGATTCTTATTTCTACGATAAAATCATTATTCAAATTGGTCGTTGTGATACAGCTGAAAAGAAAACTGAAGTAGCACTTACACCATCTACTCGCGTTGAAAACATTGCTGGTGACGTTGATCGTACAATCCGCTCCAGTAATGCCAAAGAAGCCTTAAAGGTTTGGGATGAAATATATTTGTATGAAACTAATCGTTTAGCTCATATTCTTTATGTACCCAATTACAAAGATCCTTTCCAAGCCCGTTACCGTTACGAACGTTCAGGTGCGGAATTCATCCAGGCCCTTCCTGGGCCTGCAGACACTTCCATAGGTTCTCGTATCTTGTTACATGGGGTTTGGCGCTAATGAAAGACCTTTTTAGACAACTTTTCTTGCAGGCAAGTCGTAGAGTTTCTCCTCAAGTCAGGAAAACTATACGTGGATTTGGTTCATCGATTCCAACAGCCATTAACCCTTTTACAACAAGAACACCGACTACAATTGCAGGAAATGTCGGAAAACTCCTTAATCCGCTTAATCCAGCAAATTTAGGAATGTTGGCTGCAGGACAAGCCATCTCATCGCTTGTACCAGCGGATAATCCACTTAAGGGTAATCTTGAACTACTAAGCTTTACCCCTGGTGGAGTACCTGGCAAACTTGGAACAGCTCTTCTTTTTGGTGCTGTGCCAGTTGCTTCTGGTACGCTTGACGCAGCTGCTGCAGAATTTTCTACTAATCCTGCAATTCGACCAAGAGGAGAACGTATTGGTAAAAGAAACCAACAAGGTCAATATTGGGCAGGAGAAAATTGGGGATACCAATCACCTGAGAGCTTTAATCAACTTTATGGAACAAATTTATCGACGCGTCAAGCAGCCTCACCTTCAATTGCGGGTATTGGTACGCAAGCAGCTGCGCCAAGCTCACCAGTTCTGTCTGATCCAGTAGCGCGAGCAGAAAACCAAGAACGATCTAGAATTTCACAATTAACCGAACAAGATCCATTACTTAAAAAGTATCAAGTTGCAGAATTATCAAAAGCATATAATGCAGCAAGCCCAGAAGAGAAAGAAAGAATTGGACTTCAGATATGGGCGACAACTAATCCACGTCTTGCACAACGAGTTCCTCCTGGTCAGGTAGGTTATATGACATCAGCCGCAATGAGTGGCACACAAGTCTTTGGGAGTGACTTTCCTGGGATTACACAAACATCTTATCAACAAGCATCTGAAAAAGCCAATAATATTCCCTTTACAGGAATCAATACACCAGATATGAATGCATATGGGTTGGGAGCTAATGTACAACAGATTGGTGTTTCTTCTCCAGGGGGTGCACCTATTCCTATGTTTGGCAAAGATGTCTTTAACAAGAGGTTTGATATTCCTTCAAGTGAAGATTTGAGCCAGACTCAACTCGCCCTATTAAAGCGTGCTTTTGAAAATAGGTTGAAATAACAAGATGTCAAGTGAACGCCAAATACTAGAACAATGGGCCGCTCAGAATCCAGGTCTTTTCAGAGGCCTTCAGAGGGCTATTTCAGGAGCTGAAGGAACGCTTCGCGGTGGTAGGCCAGGATATGATGTGATGTTTGGTGGAGGCAGGTTTACTGACTTCTCGCGTCATCCAGATCGTGTCATCAGATCCCAAAGCGGCGTAGCAAGTGCTGCTGCAGGTGCCTATCAGTTTATGCCAGGTACATGGTCAGGCGTTCAACAACGTCTTGGCTTAAATGATTTTAGCCCGCAATCTCAAGACATTGGGATGCTTAAAAAGGTCAGGGACAGGCTAATGCCCCTTGGTGGCCTGGCTGCAATTACTAAAGCAGGTCAACTGACACCAGAGATTCAAAATGCATTAGCACCTGAATGGGCATCTTTTCCAACTCTCAGCGGAAGAAGTTTTTATGGTCAACCAGTAAAAAAATCTGATCAAATACAGAAATATTTCAATGAAGGGATGGCTTCTTCTGCGCCACTTCCTCAAAGCACCTCACAGGCTAGCCAGAGAGTTGAAAAAGGAAATAGCTTTGGAAGAGGCCTTATTCAAACAGTAATTGATTCAATGAAATACCTTCCAATGACAACAGGCATTCCTTCACTACTGGATACGCCTCCTTTGGATAGCAGTAGTTTTCTTAAGGCTTATCAGATGTTTTTTGATCCCGAGGAGTTTAGCTAATGGATTGGTCAGTTGAATCGGACTATTTACCAGGAGAGTATCGACGAGCAATTTTAGATAGGTATAACTATGGTTTACCGGCCAAGATTGAGTACATACAAAATGCATTGCGCAAATTCAAACCAAATGATGATGTTAATTTGTTCCAAGATTTTCTTAACGCTCAACGACTTTTAGAGCCTGGAAATTTATTTGCGGATAAACTTCCCCAAACGCCCCTTGGAAACTTTGCAAGTTATTTAGACAACTAATTAACCTATAATAAAACTAAGCATCTGTAAGCTAAATGTCGTCTACTGCAACGAATAAGTCTCCTGTATTTATTGATCGCCCACTCTATGATTCTGTGAGGGTTACTACACAAATCGCAGGGAGTGCATCAAACAATACTCTTTTTGTTCAAGGGGGGCAAGTTCCGGCCATCCTTGTGGATATGGATGCCGATTTAAGTGAGGACAACAACAATGGCGGTGTTGTTGACTCGATTAAAATCGTAAGAAATGATTATTACCGTGCTGCTGACTACGTAGTAAATACAACTACTTCTGGTACTGTTGTTTCTTTTATTAATGGACAAGTTGTAAATATCACAACAACCACTCCTTTGACTGGTAGTGGAGCAGCTAGTGGTGTTGGTTATTACACTTATACAGGAAGTACCACACTTACTGGTGTAAATACTGCAATTCATTATTCAGGGGGATTGGCAGAAGGTTTTGTATATAACGGCGTTAATTACGGTAATCAGCCTGCCGTGACCTTTGTGGTGTACCATACTCGTGGAACCACCGCCCCAATTCCTGCTAATGGTGACTACCGTCTCGTATTCGCCAAAACCGTACCGGCCAACACACAAGAGGTGGACTGCTCAGACGTGCTTCCGGTTTTGGCTGTACCTGGGATTGCTGCTGGCAATACCAATGGGCTTGGCAACACTGCTCCTTTACGGAATAAAGGAATTTATTTAGAACGAGGAGATAGGCTTTACGTTGGTGTTTTTCCTGATACACCAAATATTTCTGGTTATGCTCCAGGTGCGCATGTGATTGCACAAGGTGGATTTTTCTAAATCATGGCTAAAAAGATTGGAAGCTCCTTTGGAAACTTTCAAGAAACCAAACCATTTACACCAGGAAAAATAAAACCAATAACAACTGAATTTTCCAAAGGCAGTATTCCTGACTCAATTTATACTACCAACAGAGAATCGGCATGGACACGTTGGCGCAGAGGATTTGAACTTGCGTCAGCAACAACGCATAACAACGACTACAACTATCGTTTCAAATATGAAATACCAGTAACAACTACAAGTGGCAATGCTACGCCAACACTCTCTGGTTCATTTGTAGGTTTTCCTACCAAAAATAAAGAGCTTGGTATGCATTGGGCAGTATGGCGTTACGCTGGCTCAGTCCGTTGTGATAACCTTACAGATCCAGTAAGCAACGATAAATTGTATATCGAATTAGTTACAGAAGATAGTGAAAATTGGTATGTAAAACTTAAAGGTAGCTGGAGCAATGCAAACCCACTTCCAGCTCCTTTTTATGTTTCAGTACCAGGGCAGCCAAATGGTTTACGTCCGGCAACAACTGAGATTTTTGAAGACAGAGTTATTGTTGCTGGTGGAGACATAATTAACAAAGAAACAATTAACCCAACAACACAAACTAGATATGGCTATGTTCAATCAGTTCTTACTGATATAAATCCTTTTACAGGCATACTTACATTTAAGAAAGCAGGTTCTGTTCAGGTAACGCCAGATGCAGTTTTTGTAAGTCCATCACCAATTGGATTTACCCCTGGAAGATTTCTTATAACAGGATCACGTTATGTATGCACATGCCAGGACTTTACGCATCGTGATTATGCCTACATGTCAACCAGTGGAAAAGGAAATAGCAAACAATTTCCAATGTCACGACTATCGACAATTAAACCCGGTCGGTTTGAACTGACAAAAACAGATGGAAAACTTGACGATAGAGCAATGACACCTGCAAATGTAAATAGAAATATGGAAGTTTTTACGCCAGAAGGGTTTGATCTTGATTACACGGTAAGTAATGACTCAAATGTTGACTTAAAAGCAACGCGAGACAATCCTGGCGTCTATCGTGAATTTGGATTTATCTATACAAGAGGGACAAAGAATATTTCAATACCAGGATCAAGTTCAGAAGGAATGCCTGGATACGATGATTATTCTTCTTCCTTGGTGTCTACTGATGGTAACTCAATTCCACAAGATGTGATTCTTAGTATCACAGACAACTGGACACCTTTACTGGATGAATTACGATACTGCAAACACATATATGCACTCAAGTTTAGAGATAGACTTTTTCCACCAGAGCCCTCTGACTTTCCAGTAGGAATTACTGCAATGAGTGAATGGGAACAGAAATTAGTTGAACAAGCACAAAAAGAACAACAGGACTTATCTGATTTCAACGAAACAAAAAGAGCCTTGGCATTGATGGATGTACCTCCATACAATTGCCAGGCTCCTTTGATTTACCCTATGCTTCAAAAGCTTTTTAACATTGTTACAGATCAAATCTCAATTGATCATTTCACAATGTTTGATAAGAGAGGTAAACCTTATGTACCAGCTCTTAATCAAAGGCCTGAGCCTTGAAGCACTCCTTTTTTGCTGAGTTCTTCACTGATTTTACCTACGTTCCAACGGAATGACTCCCGTGAGCGGGTTTCGGGAAATGCTGCGAAGTGGGGTCCAAGGCGGAGCGTACCATCATCACGCATCTTGAAGAGATCACTTTTGCTGAGCCCCAGCAGCTCGCTGGCCCTGCTTGCGCTGACCCAGGCAGTGGATGCAGTCATGAGCGTAAAATCGTGGACAAGATCAAGCTAGCAAGCACAGGACCCCCCTGGAAGGTTCTTTTATGAATGTTTAATCATTTGTAATAGATACCCCTTTTGCCTGCTCAGGGTAAAATAAAATATAACGGCGTTATCAAGTAAACATCTGATATGGGACTTTCGTATAATCCAGAAACGAAAAAGTGGAGTAAGACATATGAAAAAACAGATTATCCAATTAAGGGTCCCGCAAGTGATTCAATTACTGTAAAAGTTACATTTTTTACGGGTTATTCTTCCTTCTGGCTGCCCCTCCTCAAAGAAAAAACTCTTGAAATACCTGTAAATACTCCAGCAAACGATGTTTCGAGAATCATTAGTGAAGCAGGTGGTGAAGGATATAAAAAGTATGGATGGGCTTACTTTGGAACATTACCAAGTAGTAATTCTCTTACACCTTCTAATAATAATGCTCAAAATGAAATTTTTAAAAGTCTTATAAACCAAATAGAAACAAACAGAAATCACAAACTTAAAGCAGAAGCAGAAGCTAAAAATGCAGCATACGATAAAGTAATTACGACTGCAAGCTCAACTCAAGGAGGAGATTATGTAACACAAAGAGATATTATTAGGAACTTACCAGGTATCAATGACACTGTAAAAAGCGCACTTGAGAATAATTTTAAAGCTTTTTATCAAACTGAAAAATTAGTTCCTTGGAATGTTAGCTTAGGGGCAAAACCTCCATACGGAACTTTTGATGTTGAGTATTACAAAAATCAAAACCCACAATTGGTTCAGCAGTGGAATGAAGCAGTAGCTAATGACGATCTTGACATTGTTGGTCAGTATGGGGAGGCAATGATTAATAATGATCCGAATATAACAAAAGAAGATGTTAATAGTGGTTATGCTTTTTATCTTCAGCATTATACGAACGTAGGTAAAGCAGCTGGACAACGTGCTAACAGAGTACAGCCTTTAAAAGCATCTGAACAATATGTAGAAAAAGCTCCTACAGACGTTGAAAAAAGTCAAATTAAAGACCTTCAACTTAATGTAGATTTTGATACAGCTACAGAACGTTTACTTAGGATTCCAGAAGTAGCTGCTGCTTGGGAGAAAGCTAAAGAAGGTGATCCCTACTGGGAAGCAAAAGGAAAAGAATTCTTTTTGGATGCAAATAAACCAGATGAATTTGTTGCTTTATTTAGACTTTCTGATCGGCAAGAAGATAAGGATGTTGTTTTTAACTACAACATTAATGCAGGTCTTCCTACTGGAATAACGGATTTAGAAGACGCAATTAACCAAGTCATTGGTGAAAAAGGAGAAGTAGAAGTCAAAAAGTTTGGTGCACTTACTCAAGATGCCCTAAAGCAAACAATAGATGAAATGAAAAAAGCAAAAGCAAAAGAACAAAATATTGCACTTCTTTCTGGACTTGGTCCGTTTAGAGAAATCATGGATATAAATAAAACATTAGCTAATTCCATATTAGGAGACTCGGGAGTAGGCGGGATACTTAGTTTTATGGGTGCAGACAAAAAAGAAGAAGATCTTGAAAAATCTTTACAAGGCATAACAGGAGTGAATAACAACAATACTATTTATAACTGGCAAAAATGGTTTGATAACACTCTTAAAAAAAGGTATGAACAAGAAATTGAGCTTGGCCTATCCTCAGAAGAAGCTGAAGAAAAAATTAAAATTGAAGGTGATTTTGCAAGAAAATTTATTCAAGATTATTTAATCCCTCGTTTTGATGAATCTCGTTCAATGGATGAGTTTGTTGAATATATAGATGTTCGCCAAGAAGAACAAAATCCTTTTCAGACACAAACTCTTAGAGAATCTTTAAGATTACTTGCAAATACGCGTGCTGAAGATCTTTTAAAAGAATTAAGCAGCGCAGATGACCGTCGTTTTGATTTTAATTTTTATTTTAACCCTACAGGAGATAAAGCTAGGGAAGAAAGATATACAGAACAGGCAAAGACAGTTGCAGAAGATTGGGAGGCTGCTAAAAAAGGAGATGAGTATTGGGCTTCACAGGCCTACAGATTTGGAGTAAATGTAAATGATAAAGAGGAATTTGCACGCATGCATTATCAAATCAAAGGTAAAGGTAGAAATTACGATGGAGCAGAAGATATTTATAACGCTAGCAAAATAAGAGAAAAAATATTTAATGACATACTTCCTTCTTTAGAAATTAGGGCGGAGTCTATAGGCACAGTCTTTGGTGACTTTATTAAACCAGAAGAGTTCGCAGATGAAATCTTGAAGGGTGTTGATCCAAGTAATAAAGAAGAGTGGAACAAATTATTAAAACAATACGACCTTGATAATTTTAAAGGTACGGTTGATGAAGTCAAACAATATATCATAGAAGCATTGAGTACAGGAGCTGCGCAAAAAATAAGAGAAAGTATTAAGTACCTAAATGAAAAAGGAAAAAGACCTACACAAGAAAACTTAGGCATTACTTATATCGAAAGAGAAGAAGACTATAAAAAAAGCACAAAAGCAGAAACCGCTTTATTTAAAACATTCCAACAAGCAGGCTACAAAGGGACAGAAGATGAATTCTATGAAAACTATTTTCCAGATGTTGATAGGTCAGAACAAATTGCATTAACAAAAGCAAGTTCTGGTGAAGGTCTTGAATTTATGAATTTAAAGTTAGACGATCCTTACACTGCTTTGGGATCAATTGAAGATTTATTTGGAAGAAGTGAAGAGGAGGAAGAAGAAACTGATAATGATACCGATAGAGATAGTTATTTTAGAATTGGCATTGATGATGATGATTTACCTGGTAAATCAAAAGCAGGTCAAAGCTTTTTAGGAGAATTTACATCAATGTTTAAGGGGTTTAGTTAATGGCTGACAAACATAAAAAAGCAGCAACAGCTGCAAAAATACATAAGGACTCAATGCCTTGTAACAAACCAAGGAAAACCCCTGGGCACCCAACTAAATCACATGTTGTAAAAGCCTGCAAAGGTGGACAAGAAAAAATCATACGCTTTGGGCAGCAAGGCGTTGAAGGAGCTGGTAAAAACCCAACAACAGAAAAAGAAAAAGCAAGGCGTAAATCTTATTATGCAAGACATAATGCACAAGATTCACGACCAGACATTATGTCCGCTAGGTACTGGTCTCACCGAGTAAAGTGGATGATCTTAAGTGGTATAATTTTACCAGAATTTTTGAACACATGTCTTAACGCTGGAACTACGTTTCTACAAACTGTGTAAAATGCAAATGGCTATCAAAAAAACAAAAGTTCATACCCGCAGATACGCGCTAAAACAATGGGCAAAGTAAAAGTAACTACGCAGAAAAAAGAATCAAAACCTAAACGCACAAAGCAAGGTGATGGTCAACATTCCAAGGCCAATCACGGACGTAAGAAAAGTCGCGGGCAGGGAAAAGGCTAACACTTTGTTATGAATAAGTTTATTATAGTGAGTAACTCGCTCACTTCTGATGTTTGGTGACTACACTTCTGCAATCGACATCATTAAAAGATATGAAGGGTTTAATGAAAAGGCCTATCCAGATCCTGTGAGCGGAGGAGCCCCTTACACTTTTGGGTATGGAACCCAGTTTTATCCTGATGGTTCTCCAGTAAAGCAAGGTCAATGTTGCACAAAACAAAAAGCTGAAGAGTATTTAAAACATGAGCTTAAAATCATTGACATTGAATTAGATAAATTAGATCTTGACCTAGATGCTGACATGTACAATGCGCTGCTTTCATTTATCCATTCGGTTGGTTGGGATCCTTTTTTCTACAGTACAATAATTGATTCGATTGAAACTGAGGATTGGTACGGAGTAGTAGAAAATATAAGTCGCTGGATTTTTGATCATTACTATAAAGTTATTGGTGGTTTAGTTAATAGGCGCAGGGAAGAAGTGGCTTTGTTTTTAGCAAATTTAAAAGATGAATGCAAACCTTTAGGCGGTATTCTTTTGGCAACATTCAGAAGTTACTCAGGAGAACCTCACGAAATCAATGCCATCCTGGAACTTGAAAAAAACTTGAATCCTTATGTCCTTGCAGATTTTGTTAATAAGTTTGAAAGCAACTTCAGTTGAAGTATGGGCAACGAAGTCCCACAGTCACTAGAATCTGATTAGAGTTTACTTGAAAAATGGAACAAAATATTCGTGTAAGTGAACTGGGGCTTCCGCTTCAGATTCAGTTTGCCATGCGCAAAATGCGCATGGAAGCAGAAGAAATGACATGGGATCAATTACTTGAAGCTTTTCTGGGCTTGTACCAAAAGCGTTTAGTTGAATGGGCTGCGATTAAAGATATGCTTGCAGATGAAAACATTGAGTTGGAATTTGATATTCCAACTCAAATGGAGATTCAACAAATTACTTCATTGGTCAATGAAAGCAAGGGTGAAGATGAGGACGACAACAAGGAGTTTTCATTCGTCTAATTTTTGGATTAAACGGTCGAGGTACCAACGCGCTTTCATTGCATCTTGCTTTGGATTACCTTTAGACCAAAGACGATCAATATATTTAATTACTTGCCACTGAAGCCCACCAAGTATTGCATCTGGTGCAAACTGAACTGCATCTTCAATTTTATCTATTGTTTCAATTTTTTTATCAGGGTTGCAATAATGTGAGGGATGATTTACCATGTCAACTTTTGGTTTAAGGTTTGGCATGGGACAGAAGCCATCCTTGCACTCAACCACAGGTAGTTCACTGGGGCCGCAGCCGGGCTCTACCGCCTTAAACCACGGCGACGCATCGACATCTCTTTCTCCTCCTCCGTGGGCCCCCCAAGCTCCAGAACCAGGGCTTTCGGCTTCGGTGACGCACCCATCTCCAGACCTTGCTCCATGCTCGGAATGTAACCTGTCAATCCGCATCGTTCAGTACCCTCAATTTGGAGGTTGGTACGCTCTCGACCCTGTTGGGTGAGAACCAGGCCCCTATTATACATGTCTTGCAAAGGCACGTCATTCATTTCGTTATCCAACGAAGCATCAAAATCTTCTTCAGATAAACAACGTTTTAAGACCTCATCATTTGTTATATATTGATCTAGAAATGCATCAGAAAACCCAGGTGCATGCATCATTATCTTTGATTAAAATTCCTTCATTTAAAATGATATCATGAAAAAGTTCTTTGAATCTACTTACGATCCACGGCAGCGCTCTGGTACTTCAGGTGCAGAAATCTCTGATTTGAATCCAGAACAAGCTTATGACACAGACTTAAGACGTTTAGATCGTACGGAAAGGGATATTGCAGATACAGTTGATATTCGGAATGATAGACAACAAGGTAGAGTTGAGAAATACATGGCAGCAGCAAAAACTGCTGGTGAATATAAGCAACGTGCTTCAATTGATGAGCCACAAATTCGTGGTCGCACACCAAGGAGTGAAGCAAGCATTAACGGTGTAACACTTCCAAGTCAAGGAGATACGGCTGGGCCTGCTGGTAGTACAAATTATGCACGCAAGCCCAGCCCGTTTACAGGAACTTTTAGAGGATTTAGTTAAACCTGGCTAAACACAATTTCTTTGGGTTGCCCTTGGTACTTTCCTTTACGCATCTGATAATCGACTTCACACTCTTTGCCACGGAAAAAGAGTAGTTGACAGATACCTTCATTTGCATAGATTCGATTAAAAAGGCCTGTGCAATTACTGATCTCAAGAGTCAAGTGTCCTTGCCATCGACTTTCTGCCGGAGTTATGTTTACCAGAATCCCAGATCGGGCATATGTACTTTTACCAACTGCAACTACTGTTACATCTTTAGGTAGGTCTAAATACTCTTCTGCTACTCCTAAACAATAACCGTAAGGAGGAAGCAAGAAATACTGTCCTTTCTCATCTTCTAGTAAATCAACTTGTTTTAGAATGCCTGTATTAAACTCCTTTGGATCACAGTCTCCTGATTGAACTCTTCCAAATACCAAGCATTGTTTTGGGGAAAGTCGAATATCATAACCATATGAACTTAGTCCATAACTAAGAAGCTTCCTTCCGTTTTCTTCACTGATTAAACGATCCTGGAAGGGTTGGATCATTCCTTTATTCAAAGAAAGGTCTTTGATTTCGCCGTCGGAAAGGATGCTCATAGTTCAAAAGTAGCTTTTAGATGCTACAGGATTTACGCAAGAATACGACCCATCTGGCCGTAGGTTTCAACAAAATGCTGGATTGAATCGCCTACGCTTTTTTGGGGAGGCAAAAAAACTGCAAAAGATGCGCAAGTTGTTCGCTCTTTAATTACGCCTGTATGAACAAAATGTTGTTTTAGTGTCGGTCGATTACGGAAAATGCAGATAGGAAAATCAAAAATGTCTTGACAGTACATGAACATATCTGGAGCATTTGCAAAGTAAATTGCTTGTTCAATTTCTTTTTTTGCCCATTTATGTTTCAAGATTCTCCACCAGATTGCATAACTTGATGTCAGCGTAGGAGATAACCCACGGGTCATTTTCCAGCGTTGGGAATCATGATGCCAGAAGTAAGAGTGTTTTGGAGGAAACACATAAACATTTCCATGCCACTCTTGCTCATTTAAACCATCTTCTTTTGGAGTAAAAAAGGTTTTTGCGTTTACATATTCATTAGCTTTAGCTGAACTTGCCGGATCAAGATCAATACCATTCATTACAAGATGCGCATTGTCAATTAGATCTTTTGAAGTAATCCATTCGTAATCTTCAACTTTTTTGTTACCAAGGAAACCAGGCATCAGCTCTCTGCAATTTTTTGATAGTCCATTTGAAAATAGCGAATACCTTGTTTGTCATTTATAAGGAATCCAGCATTTTCAAGTGGGTTAATTTTCTGAGCAGCATCTAAGATTTTTCTAAATGTCTCTAATAGATCATTGTTTTTTTCATTCTCACATTGTTTTTTGGCACTTTCAATTTCAGGAAGAGTTAGAAAAAACACAGATCGCTCTTTGTTCTCAGGTTGAAACACCATGATCCCAGGTCCTTCTGCTTCCCAAAACCTTAAGTAGTGTTGGCGCATGTCACCAAGAATCAGCTTGATGGTGGCATCAAGCATCTCGGTAGAAATTTCGGTCAACTCTGGGCCGATTACCGAAGCGATCAGTTTTTCTCGTTTACTCACTTTGCAACAAGCCCTTGGCGAATCAGTGTCTCATGCATCTTAGCAAGTGGCTGGTAGATGACGACCAGCTTGCCTAGCACACCTCGTTTTTTTACAAGCTTGCCATTTTCATCTCTCAATTTCTTGAATTCACCCACACGAATTAGGTATTCTGCCACACAACGTAATCTTCTTTTCAGAGGTAAATCAGCGTTTGGAAATTTACCACATATCGTACAAGGCGTCATGTCTTGAAATGCAACACGTAACCGATTTGCTAAGGTCATTGAAAAAGTAGGATCTTCTTCTTCATAATCTTTTAAGTTTTTGAGGTATCTTCGTAAGACCGCATCATCGAAAGAACCTGAAGGAGGAATAAAAATTTCTACCTGAGGCACAAGAGAAAGTGGTAAAACCTCTTTAAAATTAGCGATAGTCACATTTTCTATGGACCAGCCATCAAAACGATTAGCCATTCAATACCCCTGGATTAAACCTTCATCAAAATCAGAAGTCTTTGGGACAGATGGATTGGGAATATGACAATCCTTTTTATCCCGAGTATCTGTACTATATTTGACAAATGAACTGTTCGTAAAGCTCCGATAACTTGCTTTTGTATCTTTGGTGAAAGACTGGATTAGATTATTCCATGGGATACGAATAATCTGTTTCTTGCTAGAGGGGCTTACATTGATGTAGTGGATTCCGTACACCCAACCATCATCTGGGCGTTTTTTGCCGCTAAGAATCCAGTTACGGATTGTTTGATCTGAAACACCTAGTCGTTTAGCGCATTCTTCAGTAGAAATGTATTCATCAGCATACACCTCAGGGCTGATCATGTTTGTCTCGCCGTTTTTGTAACGAGAGTGCCACATTGTAGCTAAAATATTGCGAATCCCCTTTAGCTCGGAAGAAATGTCTTCCAATCCTTTTCTTAGTCCGTAATTCATGTTCACATTTGAGCTGATTAAATGCTAGTCTTTTTGTAAATGATTTGCATGCTCATGGAAGAAAACATTTATCCCAGCATTCCTCCCCAACCCAGCCAGATTCCTGGGCAGTTAGCTCCAGAGGCACTGGAGGAAATGAAGCAAAAAGCTAGGGATATGGCAATTGCTCAATACATGGCACAGAAACAACAGCAACAAAATAATCAAAACCCTGGACCTGAGCAAAAAATTGTTTACGTTCGACGTAATCTGACAGTTGCAGAACTTCTTTTGCTTGTCGTTCTTCTGACAGGGGTGATTACGGGAATTCAAGCGAGCTGGAATTTTGTAACAGAAAGACTTCCTAAGATTGAAATCAGAATGAAATAGTAGTTAGGTCTAGGCCACCTATAATTAATCAATGGGCTTTGCTTTCATATAGGTGGCCAACAGACGAATTTCACAAATGCCTTCAATAGGAGGCAATGCGTTAGCAGAACAGGATCTGCTGACATTAGTTCGTGTATTCGAAGTTGATCCTACTTTAAAGAATAAAAAGATTACATTAAATGAATTTAGTAAATACTTAAATACAAAATATTTAACGCTTAGTGGTGGGACTTTAACTGGACCTGTTATTGTCAATGCGACACTTACAGTAAGCGGTGACACAAGCTTAGCTAATGTCTCTTCGTCTGGAAATGCAACGTTTAATAACGTTTTTGTACAAAACAATTTAACTGTAACAGGAACTGCAACTGCAGCTGATGTTATTGGAACAACCAAAGTTTCAGGCGCAACAATAACAGGTGATGTCATTAACGCAACATCAGGTTTATTCCAGGTTTTAACAGCAATTAATCAAATTTTTGGTGGTAATTTAACGTTTTCAGGAAATACTTTTACGCTTGGATCAGGTTATTTTTCTTCGGGAATTAGTGTAACTGGGACTGTCTCAGGCAATACATTAAGAGGCGATGTTGTAATAGGTACTACCACAGTTTCAGGCGCAACTGTAACAGGTAACACAGCTCTCTTTACAAATATTACCGGAAGCACATTAAGAGTAACCACACCTTCTGGAGCATCCCCAGCAATGGTTTGTTCCGGTATTATATCAGGTGGAGTAAGTGGACTTGTTGTCAAAGGACCTTTAATTATCTTGCCTTAAGGTAAAATTATATAAAAGAACTTGAGCAGTAAACATGTCGTACGGCACGATTAAAGTCAATACAATCACCTTTACAAACAATGGTGTTGATCAAAGTGTAACTGTATCTGGTATTGTAGCTTCGACTTCAGGAAACCTTACGGTCACTGGAACGGTAAGTGGATCTACGGCTTCCTTTGCAAATGGTATATTTAACACTTTTAGTGGCGGAACCTGTACGATTACTTCTGGTGTTTTAGCGTCGGGAACGGCAAGTAACCCGGCTATTAGTTTCAATGGGGATGTAAACACTGGTATTTACAGCCCAAATGCAGACGAAATTGGATTTACTACTAATGGTCAGGCTAGGTTTATTATCGATGCAAATGGTCAGCTAGAAGCTAGTTCTGCTGGCAGCGCTTCTTTGCCGACATATACGTTTGCAAATGATGTTGACACAGGACTGTACAGTCCTGGAACAAACCAATTAGCTTTATCTGCAGGTGGAGTCGAACGCGCCCGTATCGACAGCTCCGGCAGGTTGTTGATTGGTACGTCTACGAGCAGGTCAAGCTCACTCAACGCAGATGGAAATCTTTTTCAAATCGTCGGGTCTCAAACCTTGTCGCGAACGTCTGACGACGCAAATGCACAATACATTGAGTTTGTAAAGGGCCGCGCTGCTAGTGCTGCAGTTGTAGGTAACGATGTCCTTGGGCGTATTCTATTTGAAGGCTCTGATGGAACAAGCCCAATCATAGCTGCTGAAATTCGGGCGCTCGTAGACGGCACCCCCGGCGCCAACGACATGCCAGGCAGGTTGGTGTTTTTAACCACTGCCGATGGAGCAAGCAGTCCTACAGAACGGATGAGGATTACTTCTGGCGGGAACGTGGGGATTGGCACTACGAGTCCTGGCGACCTACTCCATGTGATGGAAAGTAGCGCTTCGGCGGTAGTAGCCTCTGGAGCGTCTGTGGCTCAGTTTGAACGGGCAGGCAATGTTGGGATTACACTGTTTACTGCAGACACGGGCGACGCATCTATATTTTTTGGTGATACAGCGTCGTCGACAGTCGGACGTGTTGTTTATGGCCATTCAGATGATTCAATGCGGTTGTGGGCAAATAGCCTTGAACGCGCCCGCATCGACAGCTCCGGCAGGCTCTTAGTTGGCACGTCTACAAGCCGTTCCATGGCAGGATATGGAAGCAGCTTGCAGCTTGAAGGGGCCACAAATTATCAATCTGCATCCGCAAGCATTATTCATAACAGAGCTGATAATGGAGGGCCAGAGTTTCGTTTTGCCAAATCAAGGGGAACAGCTCAAGGCTCTGTAAACATTGTTGCGTCAGGCGACATCTTGGGCAGGATCATGTTTTATGGTGCCGATGGGTCGGTAATGACTCAGGCAGCAAACATTTCTGTTGAAGTAGACGGTACTCCTGGCGTTACTGACATGCCGGGTCGCTTGATGTTCAGTACTACTCCTGATGGGGCAGGGTCTCCTGTAGAACGGATGAGGATTACTTCTGGCGGGAATGTGGGGATTGGTACCTCCAGCCCAAGCACACGACTTGCCATAGTAGGGAAATCAGTAGATGGCGTTATAGCTCAATTTAGGCCGTCATTAAGTGATATTTCTGATATTGCACGAATTGAATTATTGGGAAATAACAGCACTGGCACTGCATCGCAGCAAGTTTTCTTTGATGCTTATCAGCCCAGTGGTGGTACAGGCACAGACGCCGCTTTAGACATTCGTGTACGCAAAGGCGGAGACAGTTTTAACTCGCCTTCTACAATTATGACCTTGCTTGGCTCAGGCCGAGTGGGGATTGGCACTGCAAGTCCTACGTCACCTTTAGATGTAAGGACTGTTAATGAAGGAAATCGGTCAAATGTATTACTGATAGGCAATAATGGCACAACATCCGGATCAGCAGCAGCTATTAACATTGCCACCGGAAGCGATGGTACGGCAGGAAGAACTAGAGGTCAAATTATCTGTGATTCTGATGGAAACGACAACGGTTATATTGCTTTTGTTACTAGATCTTCAGGCTCTTTGCCAGAACGCGCCCGCATTGACAGCTCCGGCAGGTTGTTGATTGGCACGTCTGCAAGTGTTCCAGTGCTTGTCGAAAGCGGCTTGCAGCTTCATTCAGTAGGCGCAAATAGTTGGCTAAATATCGGTCGCTGGTCAAACAATTCTGAAAACGCTGGATTTGTGTTTTCAAAATCGAGGGGTGCAGGAGTAGGAACAAGGGCTGCTGTTTTGTCTGGAGATAGTCTTGGCGCAATATATTTTAGCGGAGACGACGGTTCATCATTTGTCAATGCCGTACAAATTACAGCTCAAGCGGATGGCACCCCCGGCGCTAACGACATGCCAGGCAGGTTGGTGTTTTCCACTACTGTTGACGGAGCAAGTAGTCCTACAGAAGCACTAAGAATCACAAACGATCGGGTTATTGCTTACAACCAAGCAGCTCCCGTCAGCAAGAGCACTGCAGCAACGCTTACGATTGAAGAACTCAAAAATGGCATTATTCAATACACTGGCAACGCACAAACGCTAACGCTTCCCACTGGCACATCATCCGAAGGTGGCTTCAGTGGTCTTTACAACAACATGACTTTTGAGTGGTCAGTGATCAACACAGGAAGCGGCACCTGCACGGTTGCAGGTAATACTGGTCATACCGTTGTTGGCGCTGGTGCTGTTGCTGCAGGATCATCTGGACGCTTTGCATCAAGGCGAACTGTCGCCAATACGTTTGTTACTTATCGGCTTTCTTGATAAAAGCCATTTATCAAGTAAACTGCTAAAATTGTAAAGAATATTTTCATCTCTATGGCCACTACCTTTTCTTGGAAAATCGCAAATCTTGAGCGGGAAACTGCAGATGGCTTTGTGTACACTTGTCACTACACAGTCACTGCAGATGACGGTACATACACCAGCGGTGCTTACGGAAGTCTTGGATTAGAACGCCCAGAAAATCTTATTCCGTTTAGTCAATTGACTGAAGAAATTGTTGTTGATTGGGTGAAGGACAAGTTTGGCGCTGAGAAAGTGGCTGAAATTGAAGCCGCTCTACAAGCTCAACTTGATGAACAACATGCTCCTAGTAAAGCAACTGGTGTTCCTTGGACTAATTGATTGACATACCCTAGAGTTAAGAAAAGCTCTAGGTCAATATGTCAATTAAACTAACGGATGCAGCTAAGTTCTTTAATACATGGGAGGGTATTTATCAAACAGCAAAGCAAGCTGGAGCTAAATTCCCTGAGGTTGTTGCAGCCCAATGGGCACTTGAGTCTGGTTGGGGAAAGCACACCTCAGGTAAAAATAACTTCTTTGGCCTGAAAGGATCTGGAACAGCAGTAGATACTAAAGAATTTCTTAATGGTCAGTGGGTTACAATTAAAGCAGGCTTTATTGATTTCCCTGATATTGCAACCTGTGTCACATATCTTGTTAATCGCTGGTACAAAGATTACAAAAACTTTAAAGGTGTAAATCGGGCTAGAAATCGTAATGAGTGTGCACAACTACTTGTAAAAGAAGGTTACGCTACTGATCCCGACTATGCAACTAAGTTAATTCAAATCATGGATAGACAATCAGGTAAACCACCAGGGGGTGTTGAGGTAGCCAGTGAAAAAAGGCTATCTGTTCCTTATTTCTATCAACTTGACAATGAATCTGGAAAAGGATCTCGAGAATGTTTTTCGTCTTCGTGTGCAATGATTGCAGCTTTTCATGGCAAAGTAAAGACAGATGATGAATACAATCTCATCCGTAAAAATTTTGGTGATACAACAGACTCAATGGCTCAACTCAAAACACTAAGGCACCTGGGTCTTAATGCAAAATTCATTAAAAATGGAAATGCAACAACTATCGAAAATGAAATCCGTAATAACAGGCCAATTGCAGTTGGTTGGTTGCACCAAGGCAATGTATCCAAGCCATCTGGTGGTGGCCATTGGTCTATTGTAAAAGGATTTACAAATTCACACTTTATCCATGGAGATCCCTATGGTGAAGCAGATATGATAAAAGGAGGATATGTTAGTACAAAACCGAAAGCAGGAGATGGTATTTGTTATAGCCGTAAAAATTGGCTGCGTCGATGGGAAGTTGAAGGACCTAACACGGGATGGGCAATCATCGTAAGCAAATGAAGTGTAAGAGAAATCCTGAAATAAAAGTCAACATTTGTTGGCATGTAGAAAACGAAAAAAAATGCGTAACACTTCCAAAAGAAGAAGCGTACGCAATAAGGGAATGGGTTGAACGCGAAGGGGGTGTTGTGATGTGGTTTAATGCAGTGAATTAACGCTGCTTAGCTCGACCAATATTTAAGGCAAGGAACTCAAGAACTTTGTAAAGAAACCCAAGAAAATCATCATCCTTTTTGGTAGGTGTTAAAGCACAAATAAGCGAAGCAGTTGCATGAATTGCTAAAGCAATTTCAACGTACTGATTAATTTTTTCCATGGCTAACAAGTAAGTCCTTTTCTATTTTACGTAAGGTTGTTTACATTACCTATCAAACTCTATTTCATAAGGAATAGAATTGTTTTCAATAGGTGTTTTCCAGAAGTATTCATCAGATTCACCAAGCCTACCCCACTTGGGAACAGTCTCAACTTCAAAGTACCTAGTAGATACCTTGAAATCTGGTGTTTTCAAATTGTGATATGTCAATGATGGATCGACCATCCGACAGCGATTGTTAGGATAAGCGCCAATTTGACCGTTGTCCAAAGCAATGATGTTATGAGACTTGTGTTCATCGGGAACCTCCGAGAAATAGAAGTCAGGCTCGTTACGATGTGGATGATAGTTGTCAATGGTAAACAAATATGTGCCGCCCAATACACCCTGCGTTCTTGTCAGCACTTCAAAACGCATGTTGAAGATTAAGTTTTTTTCGATAACCGTGAGACCATGATCAAATCCGTTCCAATACTGAAGATCAGTTAAGGGAAGATCGGGTGAAGGTGGAGCAGGCTCATTAGGATTATCTGAGTCCCAAGATAAGAATGCACTGAGCGGCAGCTTGTCAAACATGCAGCCAAATTCTGTCAGATATGTCTCGAAATACAATGCACGACCAGTAAGAGACTTACAAGTGACCCAATAACCTGGGGTGTACTCGCCATGCCCTTTCTGAAGATCGTATAGATACTCTTTCCTAACCCATACACGGACGGGAGGAACGTTGGCAACTAATGTTGTCATGGTGCTTTTTTAAAAGTCTAGCAACTACTGGGTAGTCAGCAGTGGTTCGAACACAGATGGAAAACGATCTGTTTGTTGATGCTCACGCTCCCATGCTTCAACCCACTCAGATCGAGAGTGTTCATGATCACTTAAAATATCATATGTAGGAGATAAATCAAGAAGGAAAAGATTGGTAGGTTCTTGACCTGGAGGTACAGCAGTACCAATTAACCACGTAAAGCCTTCGTCAACGGTTACAGTAACACCTGAATTAATTTGAGCAACATCTTCTGTAAATGCATTAAAACCTCCGTTAATTACGGTATTGGTTGATATGATAGGTCCAATAGTTGTAGTATTTGTTGTATCAATTCCATCTTCAAGAGCAATACAGCTACCGTCTAGATCTTCAAGTAGGATTAAAATTTCTTCAGTTGGAAACTCAACAACAAGACCAACATTATAATTAATAGGCTCATTTCTGGTATTCGAAACACAAATTAAATATCTTCCAGCATTTAAGGGATAGTATCGATCATCTCCTTTGAAAGGCAGGTATTGATTAAACGTGTTGTATAAAACAGACTGAGTTGACATTGCATGGCCAAGATACGGATAGTAGACTTGATCTTCTTCGTCAAAAAGAAAATCTCCAGGTACACTATCTGCTTGAAAAATTGCACGCCCTTCAATTGGGTTACGATTTAAATCGTAAAAAGAAATATTGATGTACTTAGAACGCTCGCCATCTTTTGTTAAGATAATCCAGGCTGGACTTTCAATATCAACTGCAAACCAATGGTTATAAGTTCCTCCACCAAAACCATTTGACTGAACTTCATAAGTCGGTTTTAACGTGCCTCGCAAATAACGTAAGGAAGTTTGATTAAAAGTACCAAGCAATAAGGGGTTATCAGCAGTGCGCTGTCTTTGGCTAACCCCTTGTTGAAGACTGTATCGCGTCATTTACCTATTGTTTTATCTTTATTTTACTCCTCAAGATTTTTGTACTCATGGGACTTTGGATGAGGAATAACATTTTTATATTGCCTGTGCATCAACAAATCAACTGACAGGTTTTCAATATCCCTTTTTCCAGCCAACATTAACTTTTCATACATAAATTTAGTATCAAAAGGATTGATGATTTTAGGTGGATCACTGGTATTCCAAGAAGATTTTAAATGTAAAGGGTTAAAACAATTAGGGTTCCCACACGTTCTTGTTACAAAATTTTTACCAACGTCTCCCCAGGCGCATTGATAGATGAGCTTATGGATACTCACATTTTCACTCCATCTTGCACTTGTATGTGTTCGGTAAGAAGGAAAATTTTTTCTTGAGGAATTAAAACGACCTTCCCAGCACTTATCGAAGTTATTAATTTGAATACAATTCCAAAGCTCTTGATATCTTACTTTGTAATACTTATGTAAATAATTGACATCAAAACCACAGATATTGGTTTGGATTTTACGAACGCAGTGATAACACCAATGGTATTGCACATCACGTATATCATGGCCGTATACACAAGGAAAGCCCTTGTAGTAACCAAGTTTTTTTAATTCGTTTTCATTGGCTTCATCAATTTGTTTGATGTAACGGAATGCAAGTGTTTTCATAATCAGTTAAAAAATTGACTACCAATTTCACGAAGCAATTCTGGACTAGGAGATAAATCAACTAAGTTATCTGACAGAGCCACTGCGCCCCCTGGTCCAGGCCTCAAGCAAATAAAGAAACGAGCAACTAAGGCTTGTTTAACTTGTTCATAAAAATCTTCATTCCACTTAAGTTTTGACAACATGAGTGAGTTACTAGCATGCCCATCAAGCAAAACAAGTTGTCCAAGAAACTCTTGCATTGCATCTAAGTCAGAAAAATCAAGAGCATCTTGTAATGTCTTAATACCTGTTGAGCGCGGCTTAAGGTTTTTGGTATAGGTAAAAGAAAGTGATAAGGGTTTTCGATTGTCACATTCAGGGTTCTTAGGGCCATGTACCACGTCCCCTGTGCCTGGGTCTTCCCCTGTGCGTAGGTAGTAGACAATTCGGTGCGCCAGATACACGGTGCTATGGATGGAAACTCCATAAAAAAGAGTGTTGCCCATGCGCCGAGTCACTGGTTCACCGGGCTTGTGCCGCTTGGTTTCTTTGGTCCAAATGAGTCCAGAAGGTGTCTCATCTGATAACGCAACAAAATCTTTTGCGTAGGGAGGGATTGGCCGGTAGTTGCGAGACATGGATGCAGAATAGTTGGTTTTGTAGGGGATTGATGAAGAATACCCCCCATTTCAAATACTTTCCTAGGCAGGGAACACTTTACTAGAGAGAGTGTTCCCTGCCAGCCCTCCTCCTGACGTTCAGATCAAACATTAACAGGTATTGCAAGCAAAAAGCAAGTAACACCAACACACCGCAATTTTGGCTCATCCATCTCATACCGATTCCGAGTTAGCAGGTTTGCCCGGCAACTTTTTCCACAGCAGGGAACACTCTCCTAGGAAAGTGTTCCCTCCCTGGTACTAAGGTTAGAACGGGGGGTATTCTTCATCAATGACTGACAAACACCGTTATTCTCCCATCCTCCAGCACTTTCTTTGGCCGCCACCCATGAAAAAACCCCACCGAAGCGGGGTTAGTCGCATGCGTTTTGAGACTGTCTCAGGTTGATACAGCATTTCCTTTCGTTTCACCTTTACCGTTTTCGTCCTTTTGACGCTGCTTCTTCTTTCTCTTGGCCACCGGCTCAAAGCCTTTAGCGGCTTCCCCAGAGCCATCCACACCCCCTGGACCCTCAGACCCAGGGATCAGGTTGTGGGTGCCTTCCAGAGCCTCCTCGAAGACCTTGTGGAACTCGGCTGCGATGGTCTCCCAGGAGAAGGCGTGATCGATCACCCGCTCGTAGCATCTCTCAGCAGTCTCCTCCAGTTCCTGGCGGTTCTCGTAGAGTTCGTTTAGGATCTGGACAAGGTGATCGGTAGAGGGGCAGGGCATCTCCCTACCAAAATTGACATCGACATCGATGTGGTCACATTTGATCAATTTTCCATATCCTTCAAAAATTTCTTTGGTGCTCGTGTGGTCTGGTACAACTTGCGCCACACGACAAGCAGCCTGTTCAAAATTGACAAGCTCCCATCCTCCTCCTTTGCAGGTATTAACACCTACGTCAGCTGAGTTGTAGATCGTATTCAAAAGATCAACTTCTACGTTTGGAGGATTAGGGGTATTTGCTGTCATCAGGATACGGTTATTGGGATCAAGCCCAACTTTTTGCATCTCCTTACCAAACAGCGGAAGGATGTCCCATCCCTGGTCCTTTAAACCCATGTGCAGATAAAGCCTTGTGTCAGGCTTATCAACTGCAAATTTTGCAAACGCAGAAATCGTAATATCAATCCTCTTCCTAAATTGATTCCTATTCCCATTAAAAACAATAAACACATCTTCAGGCAGCCCCAGTTTTTTCCGTGCATCCTTCTTGTCCATCGGATAAAAATCAAATAGATCCAATCCGTGGGGGATTACACTGATGGGACGCCGTACGCCAGCTTTCAGAAATTCGTAAGCTCCAAATTCTGTAAAGGAAATCAAGGCATCCCAATCATTAATGTGTGTATCGATACCAGAAATCCAGTTATAGGAATCCATGGTGAGGTATCCCACAAACTTAAATTTCTTTTGTTTATGTAAATCCTGAATACGTTTGTACTGCTCACTTGCAATCCAGGGATCGTTCAACGTGCAGATAATGTCAGGTTGAACACGCTCAACAATTTCCCTGATCCGATCTTCACCAAACGGTGCCTGCTGGAACCGATTAGATGCTGGATACATTTCAAACATATCCTGCTCTGGAGTCTTATCCCCATGCCAGTTACAAGCAAGCACAGTAATTTCATACTCATCTCGCAACCTTGGAAGCACTGCGCCGCCGACACGACCAAAACCAGTCATTGCGGCAAGATCGCCAACCCAAAGCAATTTCTTTTTAGTCATTGATAAATCGGAATTTCTCCGATTATACACAACAACTTAATCTAGAACGCAACTTCTTTCTGTTGTTCTTTTTCATCTGAACCAAGAAAATCTTCTGTTTCAGTATTGCGATTTACTCCTAGCTTTACTCCATACTGTGCTTCAAACTTGCTTTGATCAGAAGCAACTGTCACAATTCCTGGGTAATCAACATACTTTGGATTTGAATCACGCACTGCCACATTGAATACGCGTAAACCTCTAGTATTCTTTTTACTGAACACATTCAATCCAAGCTGGTGCTTACAGATATCCATAAACAAAACTTCAAACCGACTCCTGCTCATAATATGGATATTACATTCCCTACAGAATTCTGAATAGCTTGCATAAAGCCACTTATCATAATTTGCATAGATGTGAGACGTTCCAACAGGAGCTGCTTTCGTAAAACCAACAGGTGTCTGGATCCCTGGATCATAAACAACACGATGTTCCATCCAATCCAAAATTGGATTTGATCTGAGATTCTGCACATGAGAATACTTTTTGAAAAACTCAACCTTTTGATTAGTATCCATTAAATAATTCCGCATCTCTTCTTCAGACATATCCAAAACCCAATTAACCAAACCAGGTAACAAGGGTGCAAACTCCCCTTGTGGCTCACCTTTGGTATTGAATTTGATCAGCTCTTTTTGTTCTGACTGAGATCCAGTGAATGGACGATCAAATGGAATGGTAAGTCTTCGACGAGCCAAACCAGATGTGTAGTCAGTTGATTGTATTGCCTCATTGGCAGTAATAATTACAACACCCTTAAACTGAAAAGGCTCTTGGTTTTCGTTTTGGTATTTGCGTTCAGCCCTGATCCAGTCATTACCCGTGATTGCCTTGAGCCTTGAAACAGAACCACCCCATCGATCTGCATCCTGGAACAGCAAAAGTTTTTTACCCATGTAACCAGCTGCTTCAAACCTGTTTTTTTCCAGGTTTTCAAAGTCAGTTGAATACACATTCTTTTTACCAACCAGTGCAACAGCGAGATTTGCATAAGTAGATTTACCTGATTTACCTGGCCCCACAATTTCAACAAACTTTTGTGTTTCATACCTACCCAAAAGAGTTGCTCGTAACCAAGCCCTAAGGACTTGAGTCCTTTGCCAGTTATCATACTGCGTATGCTTTAACCAAACAATAATATCTTCACATGTAGCTGATTGATCATAGGGATAAGGCATCTGTTGAGTCAGATAAAAATCCCTCTTAAAAGGAAGCAACTCAGTATTTTCCACATCTAATACACCATTGCTAAACAACAGAAGATTTCCACCTTCATACCAGTTACTAAAACAAAGAGCCGATTGCAAATGTTCATACATATCATTCATGAACTTTGAATTAAATCCTTGAGGAAGGATTGTATCAGGAAGTGCTTTAATTTCCTTTAACTTATCTCTGATGTCACCCAACATTTCTACTTTCATCATTATTGACCACAAGCCTTTCTCTTCTTTCTCATATAAAAAGAACTGTCCATGAGGCAAACTATACAAAAGGTTGCCTTTATACATACGCAAAAGCATGTCTGAAACAATGTCAGACGAAGCATTCTTCATGCTTTCTTTTTTTTTCTTCTCTACATCTTTAAAAATACGTGTTTCTTTCTTAGGTGCTTCTTGAGTTGTTTGTTTGTCCTGCACTGTTGCGAATACCATGTCGCTTTCAATCTCTTCTAACTGTTTTGAAAGATGTTCCAGCGTTGCATCATCAACATTCATGGCCTTGTAATCCTCCTTAGGTGACCAACCATTTTCTTTTGCAATGTGAATAAGAGAGCCCAGGGTAAGGCCACCTTCTTTAGTAAAAGATTGCCATTTTTTCAGACATTCTCCCGACCTGTATTTATCACTTTGTTTAGACCAATTATCCCACAGATCAAGAAGAGATTCGTCTAATTTATGTAATGCTTGTCCAACAGTAATCCATACGTCGTAATCATCTGCTGCAGCAGGCGGTAATGCCCATGTTGCTTCAGTAGCAAGTTGAATGTCTCTTTCCAGAGAAATGCAAGAGTTTATTGCAAAGCCTGGACCAACAGAACGTCGCTGTTGCCTTGCAGGATTTCCTTGCCTTTCATTTTTTTCCTGAATCCCCTTTAGGATCCATTCAGGTAAATGAGGAATACAGTTTACCCATTCATATCCCAAGCCAGGAGGTGTAAAGTAACCATCCGTTTCTGGATGTAAACCCATCAATACACCCTGGTGTTTTTTCCAAAGGATTTCAAGTTTCTCTTCTTCTTTATCAGAATACCAAACATATTTATTACGAATAAATTCATTCCACTTTTCTTTGTCTAATCGATATAAACGACGTTCCCTACCTTGCTTTCCACTACAAATGGTAAGTGTTGAAGGCAAGGCTTCTTGAAAACATTTAGCTGAAATTTTTTCAACTAATTCGTATACACTACTTCCATCAACATCAACCCATACATATCCATAAGCCTCGTTATAACAAGGTCCAGAGATTAATCCAACTGCATGACATTTTCCATCTCCAATTTCAAGACTGATTTCATGAGGTGTATAAGGTTTATTTTGCCATCCAGTTAGATATGGATTTTTATTCTGGCCAAGGGGAGTGAGTTGCCAAATAAGCGGGATCCATTCAAGTTTAATCTCACCCGGAGCAAGTGTTTTCACCTTCTCTTCAGACATGGCTAATCCCCTTGGGCGCAACCTTCACTCTAAAATCCTTATCAGGAAACTGCGCTTGCTTTACAATTTCAAAAGCATGGAGATGCATGAATGATGGGAGAAGAAAACAAGACCCTTCCTCCGCATTTTGCATGCGATAGTAGAGAGAATTGATCCACTCCCCAGGCCAGATCGGGATCTCCATGGGGAATTTTTTTTGTCGATGCTTTTATCCTACGTCTTCCTATCTCGCAGAAAGTTACAAATTAACTAAGATTAGCTAGTCTTATTGGACTCATCATGGCCCTTAGCTTTTCTTTATTTTGTTGTATAGCCAATTCATATCAAATCCGGATCATAATCAGTAATTAAAGATTTTTGTTCGTAGTATTCCTTTACTACCTTCAACCATTTTTCTCGCATGATATTAAGGTAATTACGTGTGATCAAGAATAATTGTGTTTTTGCTTCTGTTGCCACAAGGATTGCCCCCTGCTGGACCTTCATTCCAAGAGTCTGTTCTATGGCTAGGTCATATGCGGCAAGCTGAAGCAAGCACTTTGAAAACTTCATATGACCTGAGAGCTGTGCCCTCCATTCAACAGATCCTTTCTCAGCTTCCTTAGGCCATCGCCTGTAGTACAATCCTGTAGATGTTTTAAGGTCAGCAAGCGTCAATTTCTTTTTGGCAACACCAATAATGTCTGGAGATCCACACCATGCTCTTCCTTCATCATCACAGCCCCACACTCTACCTACACCATCTTCCGACAGAGCAAATTTATGTGTTTCCCACAGTGGAGTTTCAGCCCAAACAACTTCTTCAAACTGATCTAAGATTTGTGGCATTCCATCCCAAAACTTCTCATACTCTTGAGGAACCTCAAATTCTTCCTTTTTTAAGTAATGCTCCATGCAAGAGTGAATAGACGTACCTCTCTCGGCAGCAGCCTCCCTCATTCCTGGATTATTTTTAGACCACATCTCAAGCTTTTTCTTGTTTGCTTCTGATGCGGTTTCAGAAAGAATTGTAGTTACAGATGCAGCTGGACCAGTCTTGAATGGCGTGTGGTAGTGTCGTTTACCATTAATTGTTACGCGAGCTGGTTTTGAGTTCAGCTCATGGAAGAGACTGGGATTTTGAGCGTAGAACTGAGACCAGGGCTTAGTGGGGACGGCGGTAACAACCATTAAAGTTGTACATATTCTTCCTATTTTAATGCCATATAGATTTTCATAGTCATTTTAAGTTCTCCGGGTTTTCGTAGAGATTGCACCATAACCATAACCGTAGCCGTAACCGTCACCGTCACCGTAGCCGTAACCGTCACAGTAGCCGTCACCGTAACCGTCACCGTCACCGTAGCCGTAACCGTAGCCGTAACCGTAGCCGTAGCCGTCACCGTAGCCGTCACCGTAGCCGTAACCGTAGCCGTAACCGTAGCCGTAGCCGTCACAGTAGCCGTAACCGTAGCCGTAGCCGTAGCCGTCACCGACTGGATAGAAATACTTAGTCATAAGAACCTCCAAAGAAAAAAAAGAGGGAGTTAATCCCTCCACAAACGAATCATTTGCCCCAGTTATCATCAACGGGAACGGTGAAGATTACCGACCCCGACGGAACACGAACCGGATAAGGAGACTTCTTAAGAGTAACTTTGCTATCCTTTGGATTCTCAAGAACTCCGGTAAAACCAATACTTTCCCAGCGGAAAACGTGGATGGCATTGTGAATTACTAGGTCTTTAGTGACCTCATCAGTTTCAACATCGCCAGCGAAAATCCACCCTCGGTCGATAATAACAACGGCACGATTTCCCGTAGGAACAGTTGTTTGTGAACCCACAGGAGCGTAGGTGATGCCGTTGATTTGAATAGTAGAAAGAGAAGCAGTAGTTGTCATAATGTTTGTTCGGTTCGCTTGGGTACTATAGGGCATTAGAGGGGGCTGTCACAGGGCTGCCTGAAAGTCTCAGCTTGAATGTTTCGACAGTGGTCGCCGCCCATCTATGGGTAAGGCGGGATCAGCCTTCTGCCCGTTCCACGGAGGCCGATCACCTGGCTCAGCGACACGAAATGTTGACTTTCAGGCAACTTCAAGCAGCTTAAGTTCTTTATTGTATCCTAATCTTTTACACACAGACGACTAATGACTAATCTATCACCCGCTGCACAAGCCGTATATGACGCTGCCATGAATACTCCAGAGGAAATGCCGTATGAGCACGACATTGCCGCCGCCCTTCGTGCTGCTGCAGATTATCTTCGTAATTCCTATGTTAACGAAGAAATTGTAGATAGCCCAGACGACTTTCTTTACGGCATCGCCGCCGAATTAGAAGGTGATTCTATAGAAAATTAAATAATTTCAGCCCTGGGGCTGTCAAAGGGTACTATTGCCATTAGGCTTGCTACGCTAGGTTGTGCTAAAGGAAACGATCAATGACCTTAGAGAACATTTGTACTGCTGTACTCCGTGATGGCGAAAAGCTTTACACACATTTTCAATCAATTGATTGTGATGTAAAACGTTACTTCATTATTGATAATTCCTGTGATAAAGATGAAACAGTAACTAAAGCAATCGATCAAATAAAAAATGAAAAACCCAAACACATCAGAGAAGTGATTGTGTTGAAATCAACACACAATACAGGTTTTTCGGGAGCAGTGAATCTAGCAATCAAACAAAATCCTTCTGCCCCTTATTGGTTATTTACAGGTTTTGACTGGTATCCGTTTACTGGAGAGTACAAAAGACTTTCAAGAAAGATTAATCAGTTCAAATACGGAGCAACCCTAGGAGAAAATGATGATGAGATGTGTGGCATTCTTTTGAAACCAGCTGCAATTTCTGCAATTGGCTTAATGGACGAAAACTTCTATCCAGGCTATTTTGAAGACAATGACTATCGTTATCGCCAAAAAATCAGTGGTTATCATTTAGATAGTTTTCCTTTGCAGAGTGAGCATTTGACAAGCAGTACACTAAAAAGTTGTCAAGAATTCATGGTCAAGAATCAAATGACTTTTACAATGAACCTTTCTTACTACACAGCAAAGTGGGGAGGAATACCAAATCAAGAGAAATACTCAACACCTTTTAACAAGGAACTTCCTGTGGACTACTGGAAATACAGCCCACATCGCACTCACTTGCTTCGTTGGACTTAATACATATCCTGTCTAATCTATTACAATGTCTCAAGACATCCACTCTAAAATGAATACTTTAAAATTTGATTGGGAACCATCAAAGGAATTAGTCTCAATTATCAAAAGCTACAACATCAACGGCTTTGAATGCCCTGGAGGCACTGATAAAAATACAACTCACAACTACACTGGCATCTATGAACACCTTTTGTCAGGATTTAAAAACAAAAAGGGAAAGCTTCTTGAGATCGGTGTGCAGCATGGAGGCTCCTCTCTTCTTTGGCAAACCTATCTTCCAAAGTTTGAAATTTGCATGCTTGATATATGTGACATTGTTCATCCATACATTTGGGAATGCATGGATGAAAACGGTAATGACTATTCTTTCTATGAAGCAAATGCATATGATGAATCGTTTGTTAGCGCTTTAAAGCATCAACACAATGGTTTTGACATCATCATCGACGATGGACCACATACCCTAGAAAGTCAGCTGTTTGCTATTAAACACTATCTGCCACTTCTTAATAATCATGGTGTTTTTGTTATTGAAGATATTCAAGACATAGCCCATACAAAAGAACTTGCTAATGCTGTGCCAAACTTTCTTCAGTCAGTGATCAGGACATATGACGTACGTCATACAAAGAAAAGATATGACGACGTGATTTTCTGTGTTGATTTACGTTGACCGCATTTTTGAATAGTTCTGAATGCAGTTTACAAATGTTTGTTTCATCTTTTATACTGATTGAAGTTTCTATTGGATCCTAATGGCTCTCAGTACACAGGTTAAAGACTCCGTAAATGCTGCTACAGGAAACCTGCGCGATGCTCTTGCGTTTGCAGCAAGGTCTGAGCATCCTATTGTTCTTAACTGCCTTTCCGATATTCTGAATAAACTTGAAACACTAGAAGATCTAGAGAACTTTATGCAAAATTTTAAAAACAACAGTGGAATTAAAACTGTAGCGCCTCCTTTTCCGATGTGAAAAAACAGACTGAAGAAGAAAGACTTCTAAGTTTTTTTCAAAAACTGGAAACGTTAATGCCCAATCCACCCAAGGATTGGGCTAAATGTTCTAAACCATGTAGATGGGCTAAAATAATAGAAGAAAAGAAAACCACAAATGTCCCAAGAGGGCAGTAAATATACAAAACCAGAACTGCGTGAGCGAATTAAAGATCGCATCATGGCAGGTACTTGTGGTGGAAAGTCAGAGAAGTAATTTTTGTGTTATTGTAAGAAAAGCACAAAAGGCTCAATGCAAAAGCTTTGTCGTGAATGTGGTTTTAGAAAGCCACATGAGAATTTTCAAAACAAAGGTTACACCTCATCTGGCAATATAAAAAGAAGTAGTATTTGTAAAGACTGTAGCTCTATCGTCAATCGTCGGTTTAAGATTTTATATGGACCTGATGGAAAAAAACAATGCTCTAAATGCGGTCATTTTTTAGATTGGGATTTTTTTAGAAAAAGGAGAGAAAATGGAAAAACATATTTACATTCTTCTTGTAAAGTCTGTAACAAAATAAAATGGGATAAATGGGTAGAAAACAATAAAGAGCAGTATCAAAAAATTAAAAAAGAAAGTCAAAATCTGTTTCATCATCAACATAAAAAATATGAAAGAAGAGGGATTACAAAGGAGCAATATGAATTTGTTTTTCAAATACAAGGTGGGTTGTGCGCAATTTGTAAGAAACCGCCCAAAGACAGTCAGTCTTTAGCAATGGATCACAATCATCAAACAAATGAATTCAGAGGTTTACTATGCAAAAAATGCAATAGAGCTTTGGGTATGTTCGGTGATAATATAGGTGTATTGACAAATGCAATTACTTACCTTAAAGAGCGAGGCAGTTATGGCTGAAAACAAATCCAACTATACAAAACCAGACTTGCGTGAGCGCATTAAAAACAAAATCATGCGCGAAGGCCGTGGAGGCAAGCCAGGAGAATGGTCGTAGCCGTGAGGCTAAATAACTTCGGCACGTAAGGCGCAGCTTGTAGCACAAGAGTATAAAAAGGCTGGAGGTGGCTACAGAGGTGGTAAAGGTGAAAAGCAAAAAGATTTAGAGAAGTGGGGCAAAGAAAAGTGGATGACTAAAGATGAATATGAGAAACGTTCTAAAGCTAAGTCAGCAGCAAAGAGTTATAAAGAGTCAAGATAATGGAATTATTTCAACAACTTTTAAATAAAGCAAGGAAAGGTTATGCAGAAGCTGACAAACGGTTAGGGGGTTGGCTTCCTGGTGGAGGCACTGCTTCTCCTGTTACTAAAGCTTTGTTCCCCCCACAACCCTTCCCTGGCAGAGCAAAGCAATTAGAACGTCAAACAGGTGTCAGGGCAAGAATCATAGATCCAGATAAGACCAAAAGTATTGTATCAGCTGTAGCACCAATAGTTTCCGCTGGCTGGGGAGGATCAAATTATGCAAACCCAATTTTAAATGAAGTTGGAATGTATGAATACCAAGGAGGTAAAACACCTAAAGAGAGGCGTATAGAATACCATGAGCTTGGTCATATCAACCCTAAAGACAAAAATTGGTATAGTTATGCAGGTGTTTTGGGAAGAAGCTTGCAAGGTATTAGCGAACAATTAAAAAATCCTCCTCCCTTAGATATTGCCGCTGGTTTAGCATTACAGTATGCAGATGCTGCAGAAGAAGATAGGGCAGAGCGTTTTGCAGCAAGGTGGTCAAAAGCTGGTAATTATCCAGCCCCCTCCATTTCTAATCAAGGAACTTCGGATTACGGAAATGTACTTCGAAGAGAAGGAAAAGAATTAGTTTCTTCAGGAATAGAAAGGATTGCAAATCCTTTTGGCACAGTTTCTTTTCTTTCAGGTTTTGTCAACGAACAAAAAGTTAAACCTTTACAAGAAGAATTTGCTCGATCATTATCAGCTTATAGGCAAGCTTCTAACAAAACCGATGAATTAACTCCAGAGTTAATGGCAAAAAGTAAACACTTGAGTGATCTTGCAAAACGTATTGAAGCTCTTGGCTTTAAACCTGAGTATTAACATGGCAGATAAAGCAATCCAAAAAGGCTATACTAAGCGCTACCTTCCAGAAAGGGCTTGGGCATCCTTGTCTAAAGATGAAAGAGAAAAAACAGATCGGAAAAAAAGAACTGAAAGTAGAAAAGGAAAACAGTTTATTGCTAATACAGAAGCAGCTAAAAAAGCTGGTAAAGCAGCACGGGCTTCCAAACGCTATAAAACAAAATAAATACCTTATACTTAATAAAGATTCCTAAATACCATGGAAAAAAAGAAAGCTACTCCTCCGAAAAAAGCTGCTACTGCTTCCAAGAACAAGGGTAAAGGTACCGACAAACAGGCTGCTGCACGTGAAAAATTTAAAGAGATGATTGCCAAAAAAGCAGCCAAGAAAAAATGAGCCCTTTAATTGGCCCACAAATGTGGTATTCTTAATGGGTGGAAGGGCTCCTGGGAGCCCAACTTCAGTTCTTTAATTTATCATCATGAAAGTCAACGGTTACGAAATTAAACCGGGTTCTAACCTTGAGGATGTTAATCTAGCGGGTGCTTACCTTGCGGATGCCGACCTTCGGGGTGTTAATCTCGCGGGTGCTAATCTCGCGGGTGCTGACCTTCGGGGTTCTAACCTCGCGGGTGCTTACCTTACGGATGCTGGCCTTGAGGATGCTGACCTTCGGGGTGCTAACCTTCGGGGTGCTGACCTTCGGGGTTCTAACCTCGCGGGTGCTAACCTTGAGGGTGCTAACCTTCGGGGTGCTGACCTTGAGGGTGCTAATGTAAATGAGCCATTTAATCGGCCCACAGATGGCTGATATATCCAATTCCTCTACAGGATTCACAAGTATCTTCGTCTAATTCAGCCCAATCATAATCAGGCCAGTCATCAATACAAAAAGCTGCTGCTTGATCTGGTTGCATAAGGCGAGTAAGTTCGTCATGAGGACGTTCTCTAAGAGTGTAATGCAGCCAGCTAGCGTTGCCAGTCCCTTCGCATTCCATACATTTTCTTACAGGAATTGCACCTGTAATTAAATCCTTAAGATCTTTTGACTCAAGGTAAACACCCATGACTTAGGGGCAATGCGATATGATCTTAGCGGAGTGCAGCGGCGCCAGCGGAAAAGACCTTCCCTTGGTCACTATGCCACCGGCCAGTGGCGATCAGGGTTCATGTAAAAGGACACTTACCGCAGAAATAGCTTGCATTCCTCCCGCCAGAGCCCCTGTTAAACGCAGGGGCTTTGTGCTATGATTTTAAACGACGGAGTGCAAGCCTCTTCTTTCACGCTTGTTATACCGTCTAGCTCAGGGCGCCATTTACCTGTTTCCTTAGCCCTGGGGGATATAAATGGAAATTGGTCGCTGCCTATCACGGACGAGGGGGTTGCGCTTGTTAGCCTTATTGACAAGCCCAGCGAGGATGGGACTCGCACAATGGATGGAGAGCAAGCCCCTGTCGATGACGCTACGGCTGACTCTTGCACGCTTGCTCCATCAACCACCACTGCTGCTCTGTCGGCAGTGTCCAGCCAGCAGGAATTGGCTCTTGTCGATTCTGGATTGTTCCTTGCGATCGTTGCTGGTCTGGGAATCTGCTAGTAGCGTGCTGCTAGCTCTTGGCTTTTGCCAAGCTCAAGTCCTGTGTTTGCAGGCCAGGAAGACGTTCCTGCCAGGTTGATCCACTGGTGAGTCCTCGACCCATTTGGCAAACTCGACGGATTTTGCGTGAAACGCCCTGAAGCAAGTAAGGCTCTGCAGCCTTGCATCACGCACTCACACCTCCTAGTCTTAGCTCCCATACGAAACCATTTTCCTGACGTCGGGAAAATGGTCATCAGGGATGATGCCCAAACCAGGAGGTCTCTGGGAGGCGTGTGGAACGCCTACGCTGGGAGAGTTGATCGCCTCTTGGCTGCTAGCACGGTTCGATTCCGTGGTCTCCCCCTACACTCCCTTAGCACCTGTTCCGAACTAATTGGAAAGGCGGCTTCCAGCCTGGGCATTGGACGCAATGTTTTCAGAGGGTAGAGCGATACAGGTTCGAATCCTGTACAGGTGATTAAAAAGTGTTAGAATAAAAAATAAAATTAAAAAATGACATTAATAAATGAGGGTTGGAAAGTCAAAGTTACAAACACAGACTCAAACCCTATTCCTGTTGATATTCAAGCTGCTTCTTTAAACCTCAGCGGTGATGTAATCGTAGATAATGTAACGATTGCAAATGGTGCTGGAGACCCTGTTCCAGTATCTGACAACAATGGTTCGCTAACTGTTGATGATGGTGGAGGTTCGATTACTGTTGATGGTCCTTTAACAGATAATCAGCTTCGAGCCACAGCTGTTCCCGTAACCTTGGCTTCTATACCGCTAGCTGCTGATGGAGCTACGGCAACAAATCAAGTAACAGGTAACAGCACCCTTTCTTCAATCAATACCAAAACTCCAGCACTTGTTTCTGGGCGCGTGCCTGTTGATGGCAGCGGTGTTACCCAGCCAGTTAGTGATGGTGGCGGCACACTTAGCATTGACGATGGTGGAGGTTCAATCACTGTTGATGGTCCACTTACTAATACACAGCTAAGGGCCACACCTGTTCCTGTAAGTGATGGAGATAGTTCTATAACTGTTGATGGATCAGTATCCATCAGCGGTGTAGCTGCAACAAGCGTACCTACTCGTACTCCAACAACTACATCTGTAGCCGGCACAGCCTCTAGCGTTTTAATCTTAGCTTCTAATGCAAGTCGCAAAGGTTTTTGTATTAGTAATGTAAGCACCAGTAAACTATATTTAAGTTTTTCAACTCCAGCTACAGTTGCAAATTCATTTATTGAAATGCAACCAGGATCTTTCCTATTGTTTGATCAACAGTTAATAATGACCAATGCTATCTATGGTATCTGGACTAATGCTAATGGCACAGCTCAGGTAACTGAGTTTGTCTAATGGGACAGTACATCCCTGCTCCCATTGGAGATAGCTCACCTGGTGTAGCACCAGGTGGGTTAAAGGGACAGTATTTGCGTAAAGCGAGTGACTTAGATTATGATACTGATTGGGAAGATATTGAAGTACAAGGAAGTGCTGAATTACCTCAGCCCCTTGGAACTACAGATACACCAACATTTGCTGGGATAGTTTTAGCAAGTTTTGTGTTGGATGGTGGCACATTTAACTAACAAGAGGATTTTCTAATGTCGCAAAGGATTCAGCTTAAGCGTGGTCTTAAAACCAATCTTCCCAGTACAAGCATGTTGGCAGGTGAGCCACATGTTACAACTGATCGTGGAACGCTACATGTAGCTACAGATGCAACCACAAAACTTGTGGTGGTACCAGCAATTGAGGATTTAACAACACTAGCAAGTATTAGTGGTGCTGATGATCTACTAATCATTCACGACGCAAGTGAAACAAGCGGACAGAAAGAAAAGAAGATTACTTTCAATTCTTTCAAGACAGCGCTTAATATCCCTTCCGGTTCCACTGATGAAAAAGTAGCTATTGTTGCTGGCGGCACTGCGGGTTATATTTGGGGCACTGATGGAACTGATGGCGTGATTCGTCTCAATACCAGTCTTAGCTGGACTAAGGATGCCGGTAATGCGTTTGTTACTATTGCAGTTGCAACAGTAGATGGTGGTACGTTCTAATGCCTAGAATTGCCAAGATCATTCTTAGAACCGGCACCGCAACACCAAACGGTACTGACTTTGACGTGGGTGAACCAGCATGGGATAAAACTGCTGGCAAGCTCTACGTTAAAAGCAATGCCGGCTCAATGATTGAAATTGGTGCTGGCGGCGCTGTTGACTACCAGGAGTTCACCGCCAATGGCACCTGGACAAAGCCAGCGGGCTGCACGTTTTTCTATGCCGAGGCTGTTGGTGGTGGTGGTGGCGGTGGTAGTGGACGCCGTGGCGCGGATAGTACAGTTCGGGCAGGTGGCGCAGGTGGTGCATCAGGTACGTTGGTGTTTAGATGGGGATTGTTGCTTGAGTTGAGCAGCACTGAATCAGTAACTGTTGGATCTGGCGGTAATGGTGGCTCGGCTATAGCAAGTGATAATAATAACGGCTCTGCTGGCGCTAATGGCGGAATATCACAATTTGGCGCCAGACTCTATGCACCTGGCGGCTCTGGCGGCAACGGTGGGTCTACAGCAGCCGGCGGTGGAGTAATAATATTTAGGGGCAACGTTACATTTGGCACCGGATATGCCTCAGCCGGAGGCGGAACAACGTCAACCTCTCCCAGTAATGGAAACCTAGCGCCGTATGGACCTGGCGGCGGCGCCGGCGGTGGTGTAATAGCATCAACCAATACAGCTTCCACTGGTGGTAATGGAGGGCAAGGTTTCGCAGTAACAAAGTCGGCTGTTCAATCAACATCTGGTGGCGGAGGTACGGGTGCTACTCAGATAGGCGTTAATGGAGGCAACGGAGCGCTGGCAGGAGACGGTGGTGGCGGTGGCGGTTGTGGCACTACCGTAAATGCTGGAGCCGGCGGATCAGGCGCGTTCCCTGGCGGAGGCGGCGGTGGCGGC
>Ga0129336_10000102_pt1 | contig 39936 bp, 38 predicted proteins | sample CPB6_02_DNA_FD_96878 | JGI IMG/M metagenome (GOLD analysis project Ga0129336, IMG submission 96878) | Freshwater to marine salinity gradient microbial communities from Chesapeake Bay, USA - CPBay_Sum_0.6_0.2_DNA | ecosystem: Environmental > Aquatic > Marine > Coastal | place: USA: Chesapeake...
AATTACGATGAATACGAGAAACTGAAAAAAAAATATAAAAAAAAAAATGTCAAAATAAAAATTTATAAATACGCTTTAGGGAATAAAAATCAAAAAAAAAAATTATATATAACACAAGGGCCCTACCAAACATCGTTTTTAAAACCAAATTTTTCACTAGTAAATAAATATGAAAATTCAAAAAGATTTAAAATAAATAAAACTTCAATAGTAAATTGCAAAAAGTTAGATGGTTTCAGGGATAATTTTGATATTATTAAAATTGACACTCAAGGTTTTAATTATGAAGTATTGCAGGGAGCTAAAAAAAAACTTAAAAATATTTTAGCAATTGAAATTGAAGCTGAATTTGTTCAAATATATAAAAAGCAAAAATTATTTGAAGATACTAAAAAGTTTTTAGAAAAAAAAAATTTTTTTTTTGTTGATTTTCTTAATATTAGAAGATGGTCAAACTATAATTATGATTTTTTTGGAAACTCAATTTTTACAAATGCTTTATTTATTAAAGATCCGTACAGTATCAAGATAAATAAAAAAAAAAATTATAAAAAATTAATATTTATTAGTCTTCTATACAACAAATTAAACATTATTAAAGATTTAAGCAAATATTTAAACTACAACGAAAATATAGCCATTGAAAAAATTATTTTAAAAAAAAAATTTTGGTTTATATTTCCTAAAATATTGAATTCAGTCTTTTTAAGATTTAATAGAATTTTTAATAAAAATATAGACACAACTTTTTTTACATAAATTGTTAATTTATTAAATAATTGTATTTAAAATAATTTAAATAACTAATAAAATTTTACTATAAAAAATTAATTAACTAGAATGAAGAAAAAAGTACCAATTTCTATAGTTTGCGCGTCGCACAATGGTAAAAAAAAATTACCTAAACTTCTTGGATCTATTTATCAAAATTCATATTGGCCTGATGAAATTATTATTTGTGGTACAAACCAAAGAGATTTTGATTATATTAATACTGATAAACTTAAAAGGTTATCAATAAAAAAAATAATCTCAAAAATAAAAAATCAACGAAAACAAAGAAAAAAAGCACAAAATCATGCAAAAAATAATATAATTTTACAATTAGATGATGATTTAATTTTAAAAAATAATTTTATAGAACTTATGTTTAAACATTTTAAAAATAATAAAGAAAAAAAAGTAGTTTGTGCTTTAATCTTAATTAATACTAATAAGAGAAAATCAATAGTTCAATCCTATAGATGGAATTATTTTTTTCATAAAAATATTATTTTTAGATTAGTTTTAAGATTGTTTAATTTTGGAAAAAAAATCGGTTATTATTCTATACTACCTTCAGGAAGAATTTGTCCTTTATTGCCAAAAAACTTTAGTAGAAAAAAAAAGGTATTTGATAAGATTGAATGGACAAATAGTACAATATGTTACGAAAAATCAGCAATAAAAGATGCGATTAATATTATTAACTTGAAAGAAAAAAAATCCTATTACGAAGATGTAATTTTTAGTCACAGTCTGTACAATAAAGGTTATAAATTGCTTTTAGATACAAATATAAATGCATATCATCCTGAATTTGAAAGTCTTAATATAAATGAACATTTAAAAACTTTAAAGGCACAATTTTTCATAGTTAAAACTTTTAAAAAGAGCTATATACTTTTTTTATTAGATGCATTACTCGCAACATTTTATCTTTTATTCAGAAGATATAACGTAAATTTATGATATTAAAAACTTATGGGCATGCAACATTGTCTTTGGAGCAAAATAACAAACCTTTTTTAATTACAGATCCTTGGCTTATAGGCTCCTGTTATTGGAGAAGTTGGTGGTTACAACATTATCCAAATGAAAAAGATTTAAGTATCCTTAAAAATGCAGAAATAATTTTTTTAACACATGAGCATTGGGATCACGCCCATTTTCCCTCTTTAAAAAATTTTTTTAAAAATAAAAAAATATTAATACCAAGTTTAAATTCAAAAAGACTAAAATTTAGTTTGGAAAAAGACTTTGAAGTAACAGAATTGAAGCCTTATGAATGGATTGTTTATAAAGAAATTAAAATTCTATCTATTCCTCTTTGGAACGACGATAGTATATTGTTGTTTAATTGGAAAAATTATCTTGTTTGCAATTTAAATGATAGCAAGCCAACAAAATCGATTTTAGGATCGATACTTAGATATAAAAAAAAAAATAATTGTAAATTAATTTTATTACAAAGTTATGCGCCAGCTTCTATAGTTAATTCGTTCAGAAATAGGTATTCAGAAACAATTTCAATAAAAGAAAAGGAAGATTACATTAACTATGTAAAAAGAACTTGCATTTATTTACAATCAAATTTTTTTATACCTTTTGCTAGTCAGGCTGTATATTCAAGACCTGATAGTGTTTGGGCAAATAAACACAAGGTTACAGATATCGAATTACATTCTAATTGGAATTTAAAGACAATACTTCTTAAATCTTATTCATCTTTCGATTTAAAAAATAATATTTACTATACTTATGTAGAAAATTATAAAAAATCTGAAAATATGGAAGTGCTAGCAAAAAAAGAATACGACGCTGGAATTATGAAAGAATGTAACCTAGATGACTTAAATGTTTTTTCTAGAATTACAAATCCTGGAAAATACTTATTGTTTATATTGTATCCCTTTGGTTTAAATTTTAAATTTGGGAATAAGTTTTATAACTTCAACTTTTTAACAGGAAAATTTTCTCCATTTTCTTCAAAAAAAGACCCCGCACATTATTTTTCTATGCCAGTAAAAGAATTTTATGAATCTTGCTTAAACCTGCATTTTACAGATACAGGTACTTCGTTTATTTTAAAAATTTATTTAAAAAATAAATTAAATATATTTCAATCATATATGTTGTTCATTATTTTAACTTTTTCAGAAAAAGGATATTTATCAAATTTAAAAATGCTTTTTTCGCAATTTTTAGTAATTTACCGCAATTTCAATTCAAAACCATTATAATAATTTTCTATTTATAAAGCTGATAAAAAATACTTTATAATAATCTTAATATATTCAAATGAAAAAAAAAATACTTATATCGGGGGCTAATGGACCTATAATGAGAAGTTTAATTATTCTTTTGAGAAAAAAAGGATTTTATATTATTGGAATAGACGCATGTAAGTTTAGTAATGCTAATACATTTTGTAATGAATTTTATAGATCCCCAAAAGGAAATAATAAAAATTTTTTAAAATTTTTAAATAATTTTTCTGATAAAGTTGATGCTATATATTTGTATGTGGATGAAGAATTACATAATGTCTCAAAAAATATAAACAATTTTCCAAATTTAAAGAAAAAAGTAATCTTATCTCCGAGAAGAACAATTCAAGTATGTAATAATAAAAGACTTTTTCATAATTTCTTTCTAAACAAAAATGTAAAATTGCCACCAACGGATAACGTTGTAAAAAGTATAATAAAGCCAATTGTAGGAAGGGGCGGAAAAAATATTTTTACAACTAATAATAAATCAGTGATAAAATTATTTAAAAGTAATCCCAAATATCTCGTCCAAAAATATATTACTGGTACAGAATATTCGGTAGATAGTGTTTTTAATAAAAAAAATCACCTAATATTTGCAATTGCACGAAAAAGAATTGTCTCTCAAAATGTAAGCGTTATCGGAAAGATTGTAAAACATCATAAATTAATAAAAGAAATTAAAAAAATTTCATTATATATAAAATTTTATGGTCCAATTAATTTTCAATTTATAGAAAATAAGGCAGGTCTTTGGCTGATCGAAATAAATCCAAGACTTTCTGGTAGTGTTATTTTTTCAATTAAAAGCGGCTTCAATCCTATAAACTTATCATATCAAGAACTTATGAATAAAAAAATTATTTTGCCTAAGAAAATAAATTATAATCAAATGCATTTTAGATACTGGGATTCAATCTCTACATGAATTTGATTAATTTAAAAAAAAAAATAATGAGATACGATATTATAATTTTCGATTTAGATAATACTATCTATTCTAAAAAAAATTATGATGATGCTGCAATTTTTTATATAAGCAAATTTATATCAAAAAACACAGATCTAACTTTACCTTCTATTTTTTCAGAATTAATTAAGATTAAAAATCAAAAAAAAACACAACTACTATTTAATACTTTTTTTAAAAATAAAAAAGTAAATAGTAAAAAAAAAATTATTTTAAAATGTGTATTATTATTTCAAAACTTTGAATGTAAAAATTTAAAAAAATGCAAATCATTAAGATTATTAATTAAAAATCTTTTTAGACACAAATTACTTTTTTTAGTTACGAATGGAAATTTAAATAGACAAAAAAATAAAATTAAGCATTTAGGAATAAAAAAATATTTTAAAAAAATTTTCATTTTAGACGATATTAAGAAAAAAGCTAAACCATCTGTTCAGGATGTTAAATTCTTAGTTAGATTTATAAGAAAACACAAAGATTTAAAGACTACATATGTGGGTGATGATTTGAATACAGATAAAAAATTCGCTAAAAATTTAAAGATTGATTATATTTTTTTTAAATTTTCTCATGTATAATCTTTTTAGCTATGTTCAATTCTAAGGATAAAATCTTAATTATAGCAGCTCATCCTGATGATGAGGTCATTGGCTGTGGCGGTACTATATTAAAAGCAAAAGCTTTGGGTAGTAAAGTTTCTGTTATTTTTTTAGGTGAGGGAGTATCGACACGCTTTCATAATCATGAATTAGGGGCCAAATCTCTTAAAGCCAAAAAAATAAGGGAAAATGAAAGCAAGAAATGTTTAAAAATTCTAGGGATTAAAGATTATAAATTTGGTTCATTACTTTGCACATCCTTTGATGACTATCCTTTAGTCAAAATTGTTCGCATAATAGAGTCTAAAATTAATGATTTTAAACCTAGTATTATTTTTACACACAATGAAAATGAAATTAACATAGACCACACTATAACGCATAAAGCAGTCGAAATTGCTTGTAGATACCTTAAAGGAGATTATCTAAAAAGTATTTATAGTTTTGAGGTTATTTGCAGCGCAAATCTAAGATTTAAAAATAAATTTTATCCAAATGTTTATGTTAATATTAAAAAATATTGGAAAAAAAAAATATTCGCATTTAAAGCTTACAAAACCGAAATTAGAAAGTATCCTCATCCAAGGTCAATTCGGGGTCTTGAAATACTTGCTAAATATAGAGGACTTCAATCAAATCAAGAGTATTCTGAAGCTTTCAAATTAGAAAAATCTTTTGTCCGAAATTAATTGAAATAAAATTACATACATAATTTAATTTATAAAAAATTTAGGTTATTTATTTTAATATTATATATTTTTTTATTTTAATAAATATTCAAGTACTTAATTTTCTATTTGAATATTGATAAATTTAAATTGATTGGTGAATAGTAATTTTTAATAAATTTTTGTATTATAAAATAGTTTTTAATAAAAAAATTTTTTTTATGAATTATTTCATTAAAATCAGTTATTTTTTTGATTTTAGTATAGTTTAAACTTAATGAATCAAGAATATTTACATTTATATTTTTATCATCATAAAAAATTGGCCACATCCCTTTACTCAAGCAAGTCAAAATAGATGTAGATGATCTATGTATCGCAAAAAAACTTTTTGAGATATCATGATTAATTTTTGCTTTAGAAATTTTCATATTTTTTGGTAAAATAGGATTATTAGTAAAGTAATTTGAAAACTCACTTTGAGGATGCATCCTAAAAATAAACTTAAAATCTTTAAAACTAATAGCCATTTGTTTAGTAAAATAAAATAAATTATAAAAGTCCACTTTATTCAATCCAGTTAAAACTAAACAAGTCTTAACAAATCGTTTAATTTTATGTGGTTTACAAAATTTTTGAGAACCAAGAATAGAAATTTGAGTATTTTTAAATATCCGAGATTTTTTTAATAAATTGAAATTAAAATTTCCAACAGTAAAGATTTCATCCGGGTAAAAGAATTTAGGTAAATTCATCAACAAAATAGAATCTTCTTTTTTTAAAAGGGAAAATTGAAAACCAGTAATTTTAATTTGTGGAAAATTTTTTTTTACATATTCTATAACTATTTTTTCCCATGAATGTCCTTCATAGGTTATAATTATTTTTTTAGGTTTATACCGATTTATAATTTTCGAAAATTGGTCAAGTATTCTTAGGTTTGTCACGCAGCTAGCAATATTTGAAAATGATGAAGCCTCTTGCAAAAATAATTTCTTCTTATTATTTTTTTCAGTTATACACTTAATTTTTATATTTAAATAAAAAATTAAAAAAAAAAAAACGTATTTAATTTCATTGAGAAAAAAATTTTTTTGATTCAGGATAATTACATTATTTTCTAAAAATTTTTTTTTTACCGTATTAGAATTAAATTTAGTAAAATTTCTATAAACTACTAAACCGTCAATTATTTTATTGCTAATTCCACCAAAGTAATAATCATTTTTTATAGAATATTTTTTTTGGAAATTTATTATATTAGAGAATACGATAACTTTAAAAGAATTTTTTTTTAAATCATAATCTTGTATTTTAAAATAATCAAAAAAAAATTTTGAAAAATATTTGTAAATTTTAATAATTAAAAAAGAATTTGTTTTTTTTTTAAGTAAATAGTTTTCTAAATTCGCTGGATGCAACTTAAGAGGATTAAAAAAATTAATATATTTTGAATAAGAAAAATTTTTTAAGAAAAAAGACGATAATTGAATAATTTTGAAGTATTCATTTTTTTTCATTTAAGTTAATTTTTTTCTCCAAACTAGATTATCTGTGTTAATTCCTCTGCTTTCCAAAAAATAACCTTTCTTGGCCATTAATTTTGCTATTTCCCTTTTATTCTTATTAACTTCAATCAAAATACTTTCGATACTATTAAAGACACTTAATAAATCAAAAACAATTTCATACTCATTTCCATCAACGTCAATTTTTACGTAATCTGGATATTGTATTTTATAAATTTTCTTAAGAATTTTTGAATTTAAAGAGTTGGTTGTATAATAAAGTTTACTTGATTTTTTTGCATCAAAAGATGAATTTGCAGATCCCTCCTCAAAAGAATTTAAATTAAAATTCCCAAATGCAGTCTTTTTTGATACAGGGTTTGTTATAATTGTGATTTTTTCACAAAGTTTATTTTTGTTTACATTCTTAACTAGAATATTCAAGTTTGTTACGGAAGGCTCAAATGAATATACTTTTATATTTTTATGAACTTTTGCAGCATAAATTGAATAAATTCCTACATTTGCTCCTATATCCCAAAATACTTTATTAGACTTCATTTTTTTAATCCATAGTAATGTGTCAGGCTCTTTTGTGAAAAAAGTTTTAGCTCTAAAGTCAGTGATCCAGTTAGTAACAAGAAAATAAAGGAAATATTTTTCTGTTTTAATTTTTTTATAGTAATTTAAATCTTTAATCATAGAAAATACACTATTAAAAAATTTAATACGAAAAATAGATAAAAAAAAATATTGTAAAAAACTTTTTATCACAAATCTTTAATCCAGTTATCAAGTTGACTTCTGCTATTTACTATTTTTATACCTACTCTACTTGGATCATTAATATTTATCCATTTGCATGGATCATAAAATATTGATTTTTTTCCCATTGATTTAGATATATATCCTGGAGAGGTAAAGGGTAAAGATATTGAAGCTTTTGTAATGTTGATGACTTTCTCGACTGAGTGATCTTGATCAATCAAAATAACATTATTATCTTTTTGTAAATCAGTGAAAATTTTTTTATTTTTTTTTAATTCTAAACTATCAGAAAGATGTCTTTTACGCTTTATAACGCCGAAATAATTATTTTTTTTTAAACAGCTTAAAATGTCAAAATAAAAACTTCTTAATAAATTATTATTTTCAACATCATAATCAGCCAAAGTAGCACAACCTAAACATTGTTTATTATTTTCGTAAGCAAATAATGCGATAGTATTTTTAGGTAAAGAAAGAGTTGTATTAGAATCTTTTAAATACGTTGGCTCTTTCAAAATATAAAAATTAGACTTAATTAAAATTTTATCCTCAATATATTTTTTATGCTGATCGTTCCAAACGTAGTAAATAGGCCAAGTACAAATAGATAAACCTTCCCAATCATTGGATGTCAATTTTTTTTGACCTGGAAGGATTAAGCCGTTAAGTAATCCCACAAATAGCATTTTTACATTAGATTTTTTTGACTCGATCTCATAACTCCACAAAGGTCTATAACAATTATTTGTCCAGATAAAAAAAGTATTTCTGGGAATTTTCTGAACTGAACATATAACATAAAAAGCTTTTACGGATTCTGATAATAAAATTAAGTTATGCCATCTTAACAACAATAATTCTTTTATTATAAATATTAAACATTTGAATAAAAAAAATAAAACTTTATATTTACTCAATTTATAAGAAAAAAGTTCTTCAATATTTAAAAAAGTTTCATAATAATCCCTTTTAATTTTTATTTTATCAAATAAAACAAAATTATTTTCATAAAATTTTTTTGTACACCAATTAATTAAGTTGAAAAGTTTTTTATTAATTATTTTATTATCTGGTAAATTTAATTTTTTATTACCTATATTAGCGATTATGGAATAATCACTTTGAATAAAGTTTGTTTGATCGATTCTAAAAGTTCTAATAACTAAAAAAAGAATATTTTTAATTCCTTTTAGTATTTCTAAAATAACAATAAAATACCAAAATAAGTTTGAAATAAAAAAATTTATTGGTATTTTTTTTTTCTTAAAAAAATAATTAATTTCCTTTGGGATGGGAACTATTATTTTTTTATTTTTATTTAAAAAAAAAAAATAAGAAAAAAAAAATAAATCATGCATATATTTCTGAAAAATATATTGAGTTAATATTTTATTTTTATGTGAGTAGTTTCGATATATTAAAGTAGAAAATTTTTTTTCCTCGATATTAAAATCAAAATTTGCAAAATCTGATAAAAGAGAACGATAAAATTCCAATCCATTTTCCTTAACAAATTTTTTATAACCCTTCTTTACGTTTAACCAGAAAATAAATCTTAATTTATAAATGAGTTTTTTTTTCACTTTTTTTAATTAAATAATATTAACTTAAATAGGCTTTATAAGACTATTAGTTTTTTTAATTTTTATTAAAGGTAACCCTTTTAATTTTTTATTGGAATAATTATAAAATTTTTTTATAATTAAAAGGTCTTTTTTTTTTAATAAGTCATTTTTCATCCATATTTTATTTTCCTCTCCGCTTCCTGCAAAATGTAAAAAATAATTATCCAATAACACTGAAATTACTAAATCTTTGCATATATTTTTTTTTTTTAAAATATATTTCATAAGATGAGGAAATCTTCTAGCAATTTCAAAAATCCAAATACTTTGAAATTTATAATTTATCAAATTATAAACTCTTTTTTTTTGCAAAAGATAATTAATTTGCGTTTGACATCCACCTTTTGTTGTTGTGTCTATTCCAGATTTAAATAAATAAAACCATTCTTTTAATACTTTTGAATATTTTTTTAGATTAAAAACCATTACGCCTGCGCAAAACTCATCTTTTTGTGGCTTAAGATTGTCTGATTCATATAAAGTTTTGAGGGAGCAATTTAATAATGAGTCTAAGGGATAATTTTTATCTAAAAACTCTCTTTTAAAAAATGCTAATTTTCTTATAGTATTTTCATACTCAAAGGGAAGATTAGTTCTTAAAGAAGTTGTATTGATCTTATTTAACTTAGATAATTTAAAAATATCAGGAGAGTAAGGATTTATTAATATATCAGCATCAATTACACAAACATTTTTTACAACGAGAAATTTTTCTCTAACTTTTTCGCCTACAAGCAATCTTTGCCAAGTAGCTTTTTTCCAAAAAGGATCAGATTCTTCGATTAAATTATCAGTAAATATAATTAATCCAAGCTTATTTTTTTTACAATATAACTTCCATGAAGGAAATATATTTTTATACCATGAATTATAAAATTTCTTTCCTATGATAATACATACCAAAGTATTTTTTTTTGGTTTTATTAAGGTGGTTATCATTATATCAGATTAAAGGATGTTTTAAGTGCCAAACATTTTTTTTTTTTACCCACAGATTTTTTGGCCTCCAACTATCACAAACTTCCCAGAAGTGTTTTTCTGAAATATTTAAATAATTCAGGAAATCTTGAAAATATTTTTTTGGAAATTCACCCTCATATTTTTTTATAAGCAATTTACCATCTTCTCGAGATAAATGTTTATCTCTAATCTCATGCGACACTTCCTCTGTGCATCTACCTAAACCAAATTTTATATATCTTAAATAATAATGAAACCCATCCATTTTGTCATCAAGACTTGCATATTTAGAATAAGTGCCCTCTGATCTTTCTGGGTTAGGTTTAAAACCTGTGTTAGCTGTACAATAGTAAAAGTTTTCTTGGGGGGTCCATTTTTTAAAATAAGAAAAAAAATATTTACCTTTTATTTTAGCTTTTTTAAAATCTTCAAGGCTGGGGGATTTATAAAATTTAGTATCGATTTTATTTATATTGATATCTTTCATATATTTCTTATTCTTTATCCCAAAATTAATTAGTCTATCAAAAGTCACTCCCTTAAAATAATGACCTACCCACTCCGATGGTGACTTGAATGGTTTGTCTCGATGCTTAGGATCGCCAGAATATTCCAGTTCCCCATTTTCACCAAAAAAAACAAGCGGTATGTTTAATTTTATAGCCATGTGAAAAGGGAAATTTACTTGACCTAATACAAAAACATGAAATGCATCGCCAAGCTCTTCGAAACAAAGTCGTGCTAATTTTCGATGAAAAATACCATTTGGCGTATATAAAAAGTTATCAAAACCATTTCTAATCTTGTTTTGTAAATTTTGCCAGCCAATATCAGTATATTCGAGAGGTGCCCATGTCACAGTTACTGGATTCATTCCGTACTTATATTTTAATTGATGGGCAACATATCCTGAGTCTTTGCCTCCACTGCTTGGGACTATAACATCCCAACTACCATTTTTACTTCTATGTTTATCTAATAATTTTAAAAGTTCCTCTTCTCTCTTTGCCCAATTAATTTTATAATTTTTATAATCGGCAAAATTACATCCACTACATACTCCATTTTTATCAAAAATTATCCTAGGTCTCTGATTGCTAATAGTACATTTTTTGCACCATTGAACTATTTTTGGTAACTGAGTTACCTGCTTCTCGAGGTTTGCATGTTTAAATTTCATTTATCTACGAAATTCTTTATCAATTTAATTCCATTCATTCCACTCTTTTCTGGATGGAATTGAAGACCGAGAACATTGTTTTTTAGAACAGAACTACAAAAAATTAAATTTTCATATTTTGTAAAAGTTAATATTTCTTTCGAATTTTTTGGTTCGGCATAAAAAGAATGAATAAAATAAAAATATTTACTATTAAGTAATTTAACATATTTTTTATTCGTATTATAATTTCTCAGATACGTTGTATTCCAGCCAACATGGGGTACTATTTTATTTTTAATTTTTTTTTTTAAACTTAAAATTTTTCCTTTTATAATTCCAAGTCCATTTGTTTTTTTATTTTCTAAACTTTCATCAAATAGCAGCTGAAACCCAAGACATATGCCTATAAATTTTTTATCAATAGAAACTTTCTTTAACACTTTTGCCAAACCAAGTTCATTTATATTTTGCATTGCAACATCAAAAGCACCTACGCCAGGCAAAACTACTATTTTAGAATTTAATATAATTTCAGGGTCTGAAGTTACAACAACATTATAATTAAGTTTTAAAAAAATATTTTTGATACTAAAAATATTGCCAAGTTTATAATCTACTATTGCGATCATGCTACTATTCTTACTTGAATTTTATTTTTTAATAAAAATCTTTTTAAAGATTTAATATTTTGAGTCTTAATATTATTAGAACTTTTATAGTAATTATTTAAAAAATCTAAATTTCCTTCTTCTTTATTGACAATATTTTTTGATTTTAATTTATTTTTTTTTGCAAAGTCATAATGAAATAATGAGGATATAGCTACACCACTAATATTTCTAAAACTTAAAACATCTTTAACATGTTTTTCATTTCCAAATCCTCCATTTATAATAAATGGTATTTCTGAAATTTTATTAATCTTTTGTAAAAATTTACAATCAATACCACTTCCTGTCCCTTCGGAGTCTATAAATGTCAATATAATCTCACCAGTACCCAATTTTATTAACTTGTATATCCATTCCTCTGCGAGCATTCCCGAATTACTTCTGCCATTTTCATAAAAACAAAAATAATGACCTTCAATATTCTTTAATTCTATAGATGAAACTATTGTAGAGCTCCCGAATTTCTTTGACGCTTCATAAATTAATTTTGGGTTCTTTATTGCTGCAGAATTTATTGAAACTTTATCGGCTCCAGATCTTAAAATTTTATATATTTCTTCATTTGAGGAAATACCCCCACCCACTGTTAGAGGTATAAAAATATTTTTAGCTGTTTTTTCAATTAAATCATATAGGGAATTTTGGCCATAAAGACTAGCAACTACATCTTGGTATATTATTTCATCAACATCGTTTTTATAATAATAATCTGCAAAATCCCAAGTTTTACCCAAAACTCTCAAACCCTCAAGATTTACACCTTTGACAACATTTGAAGATTTAACGTCAAGTTTTGCTATAATTCGTTTAGTCATAATTTAAGTAATAGGAAAAATGTTATAATATAAATTATTATTTTTATTAAAATATTCATTAAAAACTTTAAACAATAATTTATGATGCTCAAAAGACTCATTTATTGTGGTAAATCTTTTATAATTCCTTGCTCTTAATAAATTCAAAAAAGATGATGTTAAATTACTTTGCAGAGGTGTTCTTAAATATTTTTTTTCTAATAAATGATTATTAATAAATTTTTTTAAATAAAATTTATTATTTTTAAATAATAACTTAAATTTCAAATTATTAAAATAAATGCTCATAACATTATTTTTAAATTTATTTGAGTCTTCTATTGAGAGTGTGTGACCTTCTCTACTTTCAAAATTTATCTTTCCTTTTAATTCGAAAAAATTTTTTCTTTTAGATTTTAAAATTTTTTTATTTAAAAAGGGATAAAATTTTATATTTGAGATTCTTCCCGATAATATAAAAAACCAAATATCAATAAAATGTATAGCATTAGAACATAAGCCCCAGTTATTTCCCTTGAAAGTAATATTCAAATAACCTTGCTTATAGTTAAAATTTTCTTTTATTATTTCAAATATTTTCCACAAACGCCTTGGGCAATTTACAAAAATTTTAATTTTCTTTTTTTTAGCTACTTTTATAAAATAATTAAAATATATCAATTTTTGAAAAACGACTTTTTCCAAAAGTATACTTTTAACTTTTATTTTTTTTATAACACGACTAAGAATTTTATGCCTAACATCCGAGTTTGTAGCTATAATTACCAAATCTAAGCTTTTAGAAAAATTCTCTAAAGTATGTAAATAACTTATTTTATTTTTAAATTTTTTTTTTAATGTATAAATTTTTTTTTTAGACTTTTCTAATATAAAGATTTTATTTTCTCTGAATTTTAAAAGAGATTCTAAGTGTCTTTTTCCTATATTACCTAAGCCAATAATTAATATAAAATTTTTTTTACTTAACTGTGTATCCACCGTCTAAAATAATGTTTTGACCAGTTATATAAGATGATTTTTTATCATCTGCTAAGTACAAGCAAGCTTGTGCAACATCTTGCGGGGTACAAAATCTTTTAATAGATAATTTTTTAAGATAATTTTTTTTGAAAATACTATCTAATTCTAATTTAGATGCTTTGTTAATCCCATCTATTCCTCCAGGTGAAATAGTATTTATTCTTATATTGTTTAATCCGTAAAAACATGAAAGTTGTTTACTTCCAGCATTAATTCCAGCTTTAATTATTGGATAAATCAAATTAGGTTCCAAATTTGTATTTTTATATACCTCGGGATCTTGTGAAACAATTCCATAAATTGAACTAATCATAATGATACTTCCTCTTTTTTTTTTTATCATAAAATCAGCCATCAACTTTGTTATCCAATAATAAGATCCGAGATGTAATGAAACATTTTCAATAAAATATTTTAATTTTATTTCTTTTAAATTTAATTTTTTCCAATTAGATGAAATAGGATAAGAAGCATTAACTAATGTATCTGGAATGCCATATTTTTTGATAATTTTTTTTAAATTTTTTTCTAATTGGTAAATATTTGAAAGTTCGAAATTTTCAAAAAAAATATTTTTATGTTTTTTTAAAATATTTTTTTTATCTAAAATAATTATTTTATAATTATTTTTTTCAAATAGTTTACTAATTCCTAAACCGATATTTCCAGAACCACCTATAATAAATGCAGTTTTATTTTTCATTTAATAAATTTTTTACAATTACAAAATCAATTATACTATCAATATCGAAAGATCTTTGTTTTGGCATTATGTAAATTCCGGTTTTTTTATTAAAAAGCGGATTTTTAGAAAATAGTGCACCTCTTGTCCAAAAATATATTGAGGCATTCATGTCATAAACTTTTGGTGCGGACTGTCTAGTAAGATAAGTAAAATTATTTTTACATAGTTTTACTTTGTTGTTTATCAGTTCAATCATATTAAAATAAGGATTCTTAGCAGATTGAGTGACGGAAAATAAATTTTTATATTTTTTTTTTTTAAAAAGATTATAAGAATTTATAATATCTTTTTTTATTCTAAGTGGAGAGGTGACATCCAAGTCCAAAATTATATCATACTTAACTAAAAATTTTTTTTCTGCCTTTAAAACTGCATCTTTAATAACGTCTATTTTTGAAACTTTGTCATTTGATAGTTTTTTTTTTCTCAAAAACCAAGAATAATTCTTTCCAACATATTTTTTTATAAAATCGGAATCTGTCGAAACAATTATATTATCGATAAAATCTATTTTTTTTGCTAATTCAAAAGTATAAGCAAATAAGGGTTTGCCATTAATTACTTTAATATTTTTATTCTTAAGACCTTTAGAACCTCTCCTAGCACATATTGTGCAAAGAACTTTAAAAATTCTCATTATTTGTATTTAGATATAATTTTATTAATTAAGATACCATTTTTAAAACTACAGCAGTTTTTAGTTTTATTATGAAGAATTGAATTAATCATTGAAATATAACTTAAATTTCTGTTTTTTAATAAAAAATATCTGGTTTTTTTTTTATTATTTGAAAATTCTACTATTTTTCTTTCCTCAAATGATAAGAAAAAACTAGTATTTTTTAAAGCTATATAAATATTTCTCATATTAAGATGAAAAAAATAAGACAAATTAATTAATATTGGTTTTTTTGACTTGCTAGATGCATGCATTGAGGAAAAATCATCGCTCTGAATTTTTAAGTTTGAAACTGTCATTTTTTTTGCAAAATTAATATTTTTGATGTTAAATAAATAACCAGCTAAATCAATTTCATGCGAGAGGTCATTTGTCACGCCTCCTCCTTCCCATTTAGAAGCGCTATATGAATATTTATAATTTATATTTTTCCTCCAACCTGGCAAATAAGAAAAACAATTTAACATAAGGAATAAAATTTCTTTTCTCTTAATCCTATTTTTTAGATACTGAACCATTGGATCAAACCGCAAATTATAGCCAACAAAGATTTTTCTATTTCTAGGTCTATAATGTATATTTTTGGAAAATAAGGGTTTCTCAACAAGAATAGTTAATTTTTTTTTTGTCTGGTCTATAAACTTAAGTTGCTCGTAATGCAAATGTGTTTTCGAACAAATAATAACAAAATCTAAATTAATATCCTTTATTTCATTCAAGTTTTTTACTTTAATAAATGGACAGTTTTGCTTAGTATATATATATATTTTATTATAGACTTTGAGAGACTTAATTATTTTAACAAACCTTTTTCCACTTGAACCATATCCAACAATAAGAAAATTTTTTTTTTTCATAACTTAGAATTTAAAATTCTGAAATGAAAATTGTTTTATATTTTTGTAAGTTTGTCTTTTTTTAAGAACAGTCAATATTTTTGAAACCGTATCTCCATAATCATATGGATTTCTTACGTTTTTTTTGCATTTATTAAAATTTAAAGCTAATTTTATAGCTCTATCAATACTAGATTTATTTTCAGATGAATCAAATACTGAGGAAGATCTAAGTCTTCCATCTTGTCTCAAGCCTACATTAACAGTAGGAATTGAGAAAGTTGGCGCTTCTATAATGCCACTTGATGAATTTCCAATAATAAATTCACAACTTTTTAGCAATATCAGATAATCCAAATATTTTATAGATTTAAATAAATAAAAATTTTTATTAAATCTTTTGTAATCATTTAGTATTTTATTAAAAAATTTATGATGAGCATCTGCATTAGCCATGGTTGCGATAATTTCATAATTACTGAATTTTCTTAATATCGCTAAACAATTTACTAATCCTTTTTTTCCATATTTTTTTTCTAATGTTTCTGGATGATATTGAAAAAATATTCTTTTTTTCTTTTTATTTAATTTGTACTTATTAAAAATTTTTACATTATTATTAATTTTTTTTGATAATCTTTTGATATTTGATACACTTAATGATCCTACTAAATAAATATTTTTTTTATCTTTGCTGAGTTGCATTACTTTTTGTTTATATTTTTTTGCTGCAACAAAATGTAAACTACTCATTAAAGTTATTGAGTGTCTAAATATTTCATCTAAGGAATTAGAAGTTGTTTCACCTCCATGAATATGTGCTATTCTTATTCGCATCACTGAAGCAGCAACACAAGCACCAAATACTTCATATCTGTCACCCAGAACAATCAAAAGGTCGATCTTCATTTTTTTAAAAATATTTGAAAATTTTTTTATTGAACTTGAAATAGCTTGAGTAATTCCCTGCTCTGAATCGTCGTTTTTTAAGATATTAATTTTTTTATAAATTTTTAATTTATCTTTTTTTATATCTTTTAAAGTGTAGCCAAATTTTTTTGACAAGTGGGATCCTGTAACGATAATTCTTAGATTAAAATCTCTATTTAATTCTTTCAAAAAGTATGAAAGTATTCCGTAATCAGCACGACTTCCGGTAATAACACATATATTCTGATTAAATTTTGATTTGCTCATCAGGTAAAAAATTTTTTTTTGCTTTTAGTTTTAATAATTTATTTATATTCATTGGTGATATACCATCACCCGGTCTTTTAGTTGTTAAGTTTTTTTTTGAAAAATACTCTCCTTTAAAGATTTTTTTTTTCGCTACAATTGATTTTCTTGAGTTTTTTCTATTATCTTTTTCTGATTTTGTAACTATTTTATTACCAGATTTAAATAAAGATTTAAATTTTTTAACCTCTTGAACTAATCTTTTCATATCATTAAAGTCAAAACTTGATTTATGGTCAGGTCCACTTAATTTTTTATTATCAGTAAAATGCTTTTCAATAAATGGGGCTTCTAATAAAACTGATGATATTGCCGATTCTATTCCTGTTGTGTGATCTGAAAAACCAATCGGACATTTAAAATAAAACCTCAGAGTCTTCATTATATTCATATCAATTTCCTCTATTGGCGCTGGATATGACGAGCAACAGTACATTAAATTAAATTTATTTCTATTTCTTATTAATATTTTTACAGCATCAGCTACCTCATTTAATGTTGACATGCCGGTTGATAACAATATTAAGCCTTTGTATTTCTTTAATCTTTCCAAAAGTAATTTGTTAGTTATTTCACCAGAAGCAATTTTTATAATTTTAACATTCAAATTTATCAAAAAATCTAGACTGCTCTCATCAAAGGCACTTGCGCAATAATTAATCTTTATCTTTTTACAATAACTGAAAATTTTTTTATGCTCCTTAAATGACAATTCGTATTTTTTTAACATACTATATTGTCTATCTTGATCTTTATTATCTATTTTTTGATATGCTGATTTTTTTGCGTAAGAAGTTACTAGTAAATCAGTCTTATAAATTTGAAACTTTACATAATCTACTCCTGCGGATTTGGCCAATTTCACTAATTGTATAGCTCTTTTTAGAATTCCATTATGGTTTACTCCTATTTCAGCAATAATTTTTGTCATTATTTATTTTTAAACATTAGTAATAATTTTTTAAATTATTATTAATTTTTAATTTTTTAAATTTAAATTTATTTTTTATCAAATTTTTTGATTTTCTAACCAATTATAAAACATAAAAACGTTCCAAACTAATTGAATATTGTTATTGTTTCCTTTTAACATTGGCTTTACGTAATCTTCATAAAAATTATAATCAACTATTCCTATAGATTTTAATCTTTTTATAGACAAAACTCTCTCAACATCTTTTTTTAAGTTCGTTCTCATAAAAATACTTAAAGGAAGGGAAAAACCTTTCTTAGGAGAATTATGATAAATTTTAGGTAAAAATTTTTTAGCATAATATTTTAATATAGGCTTATAACTGTTTGTTTTAATCCTATGTTCTTCAGGTATACTAAATACTGTTTCTACCAAGTTATGATCTAAAAATGGAGTTCTGACCTCTAATGAATGGGCCATGGAAAATCTATCTGTTAAATATAAAAAATCATCCTGTAATTGAGTTTGAAAATCTAAATAACTTAAACTTTTACTCAGACTCATCGTTTTTTTATTTTCTTTTAAATGTTTAAAAAAAATATTACTCGTTTTTTTTAATTGTGAAAAATTAATATTTAAATATTTTTTTTTCCAATCTTCATCACAACAAAAATTCTGTGAAGAATAAACTCTATCAAAAATAGATTGTGAAACATTTTGTGTCTCATTAATATAGTTAATTTGTCTATTATAGTTCCCAAATAATTCATCACCTCCTGTTCCACTTACTAAAACTTTATATTTCTTTTTCTTAGAAATATTTTTAAAAAAATTCCATGATGGAAGACCCCCCCCAAACGGCTCAGACAAATGATCAATAATTTTATTTAACTCATCTAAAAAATTATTATTATTCATATAAACGTTAAGATGATTAGAATTAATAGTTTGTATCAACTGTTTTACTGAATCTAGTTCATTCCATTTTTTATATCTGTCCTCTTTAAAACCGAATGAGGCAGTGTTGATTTTTTTTTTATGGATTTTACTATATATAGAACCTAGAAGCGAAGAGTCTAATCCTCCAGAGACCATAAAACAAATTGGAACATCTGAAACTGCCCAACTTTTTATTGCCTTGACCAATTTATCGTAAATTAACTCGTAATATTCTTCTTTTTTTTTAAAAAAAATATTCTTAGTAGATAATTTCCACCAATTATAAATTTTTAGTCTATTTTTTAAAATATGAAATTCTAAATAAGAACCCGAACTTAATTTATTTATACCTTTATATATAGAATAATCTGAGATACAATAACCCAAACTAAAATAATCCCAAACTACCTGGTCATTAATATCAAATTTCGAATTAACAGATTTTAAAATAGTTCTTAATTCGGAAGAAAAATATAAGCAATTATTTATATAAGCAAAGTAAAGTGGTTTAATTCCAAATCTATCTCTTATTAAAAAAACTTTATTTTTTTCTTTATCAAAAATAGCAATTGAAAACATTCCATTCAACTTAGATAAAAAATTTATTCCAAGTTTTTTATATAGATCTACTAAAAGTTGAGAATCAGAACTATAGTCTGAGTTAAAATAAAATTTTCCTAATTCTTTATAATTATAAATTTCACCGTTAAAAACTAATACAATCTTTTTATCATCGCTATACTGTGGTTGGTTTCCTGTTTGAAGTCCTATTATTGCAAGTCTTGTCATTCCAAAGTACACTTTATTTTTTTTATCAATAAAATAACCATTGGAGTCTGGACCTCTATGAGATTGCATTAAATTTAATTTTTTTATTAAATTTTCACTTGCAAGAGAAAAATTGCAAATACCAACAATTCCACACATAAATTATTTATACACTACGATCTAAATTTTAGATCTACCTATCACTTTACCAAATCCAATGATAGTTTTTGACTTAATATTAATATTTTCTCGGAGGACAGTTCTGCTGCCAATAAATACACCTTCTCCTATTTTGCAATTTCCGTTAATCATAACGCCTGTTGATATATGCGCATGATCTGAAATAAAGGAGTCGTGCTCTATGCAAGATTTTGTATTAATTATACAATTCTTTCCTATTACTGCATTGGTATTAATTACCACATCATGAAATATTACGGAACCTTCGTCAATTTTTACATTTTTAGCAATTACGGAATTTGGAGAAATAATTTTTGGAAAAAAATGTCCTTTTTTTTTTAATTTTATAAAAAAATTTTTTCTTATAATAAATTTTTTAATACTTCCAAATGCAATTACTAAATTTAGTTTCTTTGAGTACTTAATAAGTTCAAAAGTGTTTCCTATAACTTTGTACCCGAGCAGTGTTTTTTCTCCACTATCAGAAAATAAGCCACAAATTTTAAATTTTCTCGTTTTTTCTATAACGTCTATACATGAACTAGCATGACCTCCTGAACCTAGTAAATAAATTTTTTTTTTCATTTTATTCTTAATATTTTTTTATAATAGTTTTTTTTTAAATTATTAAATATTTCTCTTAATTGCGTATTAATACTAGGTATTTTAATTCTTAAAACTTTTTTCAATTTTGAATTTGATAAACTCATATTTAACGGTCTAGCAGCAATATTATTATTCTTTTGAAAAATTGTTCTAAAAATATATTTATTATTTAACTTAAAAATTTTAGCTATCATTAAGCCAAAGCTATATTTAGAAACGATTTCATTGCTAGAAATATTTATAATTCCTACAAAATTTTTTAATAATAGTTTTAAAATACATTTGTTTAAAAAATGAAGACTTATTGGTGTATGTTTGATATTTCTATATAAATATACTTTTTTTTTACCCTCTAAACTCAATTTAACAAAATTAAGAAAAGATTTCCTAAATATTGGAGCATATCCAAAAAAATTGGTTCTAATAATTAAATAATTTTTTAGATTATTTAAAATGTAATTTTCTGATTGAAACTTATGAAGACTATAAGTATTAACTGGACTTGCAACTTCAGTTTCTTTAATTCTTTTATTTTTTGTATTAAAAATTTGATCTGTTGAAATAAATACTAACTTTATTCCATTTTTTTTACATAAATTACATATCGTTTTAGTAAGATTAAAATTGATTTTTTTAGAAAGAAAAAATTTTTTTTGACACATATCTACATCTGTTAAAGCGGCAGTATGAAATATATAATCTGGATTAATCTTTTTAATGAATGAATTTAATTTTTTTTTAGATCTTAAACTAAAAAGAAAAGAATTTTTTAATAAATTATTTCTTTTAGTATTTACTATTAAAAAATTTTTAAATTTCTCCTCGGTATCTAAAGACCAGGTCAAAGAGAAAAAACCCGTTCCTCCAGTATGTAGAATTTTTTGCATTAATAGTAATCAGGATTTTTTTTAATCCACGAGGACAATTCAGAGCTATTTAACCAATTTAAGTTATTATCAGATGAGTAATAAAAATCTTCTTTAACTTTTTTATAATTATTTTTTACGTAATAATGTTTATTATTATTTATACTTGGTATAATTTTATAATAATCATTAAATTCATAAGTATATGGAGCATCTTCTACAGATATCATTTGTTCGTGGATCTTTTCCCCCGGCCTAACCCCTATAAATTTAATTTTTGCATTTTTGCTAACTGACTTTGCAATATCCAAAATTGTTATAGATGGAATTTTTTTTACATAAATCTCTCCACCTGACATATCCTTTAAACCAAATAAAACGAAATTTACCGCCTCTTTTAAGGAGATAACAAATCTGGTCATGTTCTTATTGGTTACTGGTATATATTTATTTTTAATAAAAAATTCTTTAAAAAATGGAATAACAGAACCTCTTGACCCCAGAACATTTCCATACCTAATTATGGAAAATTTTGTTGAATTTTTTTGCTCAAAATGATTTCCTGAGATTACTAATTTATCTGCTGCTAATTTGGTAGCTCCGTATAGATTTACTGGGTTGGAGGCTTTATCGGTTGATAAAGCAATAACTTTTTTAATTTTTTTTTCTTTTGCAACTTGTATTAAATTTATTGTTCCTTCAATATTAGTTTTCACACATTCTTCTGGATTTGTTTCTGCTGTAGGAACAATTTTAGTAGCCGCAGCATGAACAACGTAGTCCGTGTCTTGCTTAATTGAATAACTTAATCTCTGCTTATCTCTTATATCTCCAATAATGAATTCTATATTATCTTCATCTTTATACTTATTTCTCATGTCCCATTGCTTTGACTCGTCTCGGGAAAAAATAGTAATTTTTTTTGGTTTTAAGTTTTTGACAAAATAAACAAAAGCATTTCCGAATGAACCAGTGCCCCCGGTAAGAAAAATTGTTTTTCCTTTTATAAAATTTAAATTGATCTTCATTTATATATTCTTTTTATTATTCTAGCCAATTCAACATATTCATCAATATTTAATAAATCCTGACTTACGCCTTTTTTGAAGAATTCTTTTAACGCTAACAGTTGGCCATAAAAACCAGGTTTTAAAGTATTCTTTTCATCCAATAATACATCAATAGATTTATTTATTGGAAAATTTCTTACTCTTAATTTTTCTAAAGGATTAAAATCAAAAAAATATTTTGATGATGATATCGAAATCGACCATGGACCGGGTCTATTCCAAACTGAAGTATACAACCCAATATCACCACTTGAATAAGTTAATTTTGATATAAAAATTTTTTCTTTCTTACTAATTTTTTTGGTAGTAGTAATTTTTTTTAAAACACCTCTTGCAAAAAAATTTAAAAGATCAATTAAATGTACTGAATTAGCAAACATCCAATTTTTTATGACTATTTTTTTATGATTAAGATAATTAGTATTTTCTTGGTCATAAACGCTAATTATTCTGGGAGAAAAATCTTTTTTTAAACAATTTTTTACAAATTGAATATTGGGGTAAAATCTTCGATTCAAAGCAACAAAACAGTTTTTTCTATTTTTATTTAAAATCTTACTTATCAATTTAGTTTCTTTAAAATTAACACCCAAAGGTTTCTCAAAAAAAATTATTCCATTAAAATTTTTTAACCTCTTAGCTACATTTATTGTGCTTGAAACATCAACTGCGACAATAATTATATCAACTTTGTGTGTAAAAATTTTATCAATATTATCGTAATAATTTTTTAAACGATATTTTTTGGAAAGCTTTTTAACATTAATTAAAGTTCTTCCAATAATACATTTAATCTTAAAAAAATTTTTATTTTTTTTTATTGTATTTAAATATTCTTCTGAAATTTTTCCTGCACCTATTATTGCAATATTAATTTTTTTCATGCTATTTTTTTAATCTTACAACTTTTTCAATTTTTTTTAGCGCAATTTTTGCTTGCAGTGAATTCATTCTTAAACCATTAATACTTTTTAATTGATATTTCTTACATAAATTCAGTAATTTTGTTGTTTTGGGTTTATAAATTATGTCAAAAAAAAAACTATCTTTATGAATTTTACCAAACAACTTTTCTGGTACAGGAGATATATTTAAAAAAAAATTTTTTAAATTACTTCCTAACGGAGTGCAGTTGATAATAGTAATTTTTTTTTTAAAATCTATTTTATTAAAATTATTATAAATATTTTTATTATTGTTTTTCTTTCTTGATATAGCTTTTAGGTTTATTTTTTTATTAAAACTCAAATAATTAAATAAAGCTTTACCAACACCTCCGAGTCCTATAATTAAAATATTTTTTAAATCATCTTTTTTTATACAATTTATTAAAGCTAGTATATCTGTGTTGTATCCGTAAAGTTTGTCTTGATTTTTTATTATCAAGTTTATAGATTTTGATTTTTTAGTAATTAAATCCCCGGGTATAACATATTTAAATAGTTTAGTTTTTAATGGCATAGTTATAGCGGCGGCTAAAAAATTTTTATTTGCTTTTATCTTTAGAATGAATTCTTTTACTTTGTTTGCTTTTAATTCAAGCGGTCTCATGCTTGCTTTGATTTTTTTTTTTTTAAAATAATTTCTCCAAATAGAGACCGATCTTGGCTTATTAAGAGGATAGCCAACAATGAAACAAATTTTCATTATTTCTAATTATATTATTTTTCTATCTATAGCTTTTGCTATTTTTTTTACTTTTTTAACTAGTTGCCTAAATTGACTAAAACTTAGAGGTTGTAGTGGATCTACTATAGACTTTTTTGGATTTGGATGAGTCTCAATTATAAGACCGTCACAACCTGCTGCAACTGATGATAGTGCTAATTTCTCAACCCAAGGTGCCCAAAATGATGCATGACTTGGATCTGATATTACCGGAAAATAAGTTAACTCATTTGCAGCTACAATTGCTTGAACATCAAGCATAAATCTTGACGTAACACGATGTGTATGAGGAGTTACCACGCCTCTTTCGCAAAGTATTAAATTTTCGTTTCCTTCTAGTAAGATATGTTCTGCTGCTCCAAACCAATCTCTCAAACTAGCACCAAAATGTCTTTTTAAAATAATCGGTTTTTTTGTCTTAGCCACTTCTACTAAAAGTTCTAAATTTTGCATATTTCTCGAACCTATTTGCAGAATATCCGCGGTCTGGCAAAGTCTATCTAAATATTTAATCTCTGTTATTTCGGCAACAACTGCTACATCATTAAATCTTTTTTTTATATCGTCGATCCAGGTCAATCCCTCTAATCCTGTATCGCAATAATCTTTAGACCTGTAAGGAAAAGTTAAAGGTTTAAAAGTATGACACCGTATTAATTTAATATTACATTTTGTTAAAAATTCAAAAATTTTTTCTAGTAATTCTGGTGACTCAATCCCATTAGGACCAGCTATGATTGGAATATTTTTTTTGTCAAAATAGATGTTATTTTTAATTAATACTCTTCTTGTTTTTTTTTTACAAATTTTTAATAGTTTAGTTTTTATGTCATCTATCGTAATATCTTTGGAGGGAAACTTGTTGTTTAAGTTTTTAACAAAAGTTTTTTTCATGCTCCTAATATACTTTGTTTAAATTTAATTGGTAACAAATTACCTCTATTTTTGATTTGATTATATATTGAATGAATAACTTCAAGTGTATAAATATTTTTTTCTATTCTAAAATCTTTAAGTTTATTTTTTAAAAATAAATTAATTAATTTTGCATGATGGATACCATGTCCTTGCGAAAAATATTCACTATTTTTTTTTGACAAAATTTTTTTACCTTTTTTATATATATAAAATTTATTCATTGATATGCCTTCGATTTTATATCTTTTTAAATGGCTAAATATATCGATTGATACTTCATAGTTAAAATCAGCTCTAGTAGTACTTACAAAATTAATTACTGTTCCTGAAAACATTTCAAATTTTAGAGAAATAAGATCTTCGGCTTCCAATTTTTTTTTATTAAAACCAAAAGAAACATTGAAACCCCTAATTTTACCGAAAAAATTTATCATAATATCTAACATATGGATAGCTTGATTGGTTAAAACGCCACCATCATATTTATATTTGCCATGCCACCCATCCGAATAATACATGCTATCTCTTTTCCAAAACATTCTAAAATCAACATAAAATATTTTTTGTGTTTTTTTCAAATTTGTAATTTTTTTTTTTAATTCAATTAAGGATGCATTAAACCTATTTTGGAAAACTGTGTAGCAAGATACATTGTTTAGCTTAGATAACCTTATTAATTTTTTGGCGTCATCTAATTTTAAAACAAAAGGTTTTTCTATTAATGTTGGAATTTTTTTTTTTAAAAAAAATCTAGCATGCTCATAATGTAAATATGAAGGCGAACAAATAAAAGCATAATCAATTTTAATATTTTTTAAGTTTTTAAATTTTTTAAAAGCAATTATGTTCTTCTTAGGATTGTCAAATTTATCTATAAGATATATTTTATTAATTATTTTTTTTTTCTTCAATATCGAAAAATATATTTTTCCTACATTGCCTGTTCCAACTATTGCAACATTCATTAATAAAATAACTCCAATTTTTTTTTTAAAATTTTATGCTGAGTTTTCTGCAATTTAGGATCAAAGTAAATTTTTGAAAAATTTATTTTTTTATTTTTCCCATCTGTAACATTAAGTTGATTTGTAATTTTGGAATTAATACCGGAACCATCAAATCCAATATTTTTTGTTAGTGAATGCGTCGGATAGATAAATCTATAATTATTTAATAAATTAAATAAAATAAATCTTGCACTCCATATAGAATTTTTTTTTTTAGTAATTAATTCTAATAGAAATTTCTTAAAATATATATTTATATTTTTTGATTCATTAATTATTTTTTTATTAACTTTAAAATTTTCGAATTTTTTCCATACAACTGACCACGTTCCCCACCCCCAAGGAATAAAAAAATCAAAATAAGTAGAACAAATTTCTTTTTTTATTTTTTTATTAATTTCTGGTAGTTGATAAGCACATAGGGCTCCTATTTTTTTATTTTCTTCAAATTTTTTATAATTTAAATTTATAAATTTAAAAAAATTTTTGTAAGGCACAACATCATCTTCTAATACAATAAAAAAAGGGTATTTTTTACTCATGTAACTTAGACCAAGCATTAAAGATTTAGCTAAACCAAGATTTTTTTTTCTTAGAAAAATATTTATTTTTATTTTTTTATTATTTTTTAACATAAAAAAAATCTGTTCTTGGATTAACTTATCTTTTCTATTTTTAGGTCCATCTATAAAAGCAGATACTGCTTTTATATTATAATCTTCGAGTGCAATTAAAAGTCTCTTCAAATGAGATGGTCTGTTATAAGCGAAAATAGCAATCCCAATTTTCATTAGACAAATCTTTTTTTTAACTTTTTATCTTTGCGAATGAATTCTGCTATTTTGTTTGCTAGAAAAAGATCATATTTATTATGAATATCAACTTCAGAAAATGGAAAATTATTTTTTATTAGAGAAACTTTTTTACCGATTCTTTTTCCCCTACGCCAAAATTTAGCCCTAGTAGCGCAAGTTATTCCAGTATTTTCAAGATACAATTCAGGGGCATTTTGTCTTGAGTGATAATTTCTCATCCAAGGCAAAGTTTTGGTTAATTTTTTTTTTTTTTTACACCAAAAATGCTTGTATATTTTTGTAACGACAAAAGCACTATCAATTTTTGGTTTTTTTTTTAATATATCCACTGCTTTTTTAATATAAGTAAAATCTCTAAATATATTGGTACATGTTAAAAAAACACATATATCAAATTTAATACCCACATATTTTTCATAAGATAAAAGTGCGTCTCGCAATGTATCCTCTGTACTAACTCTATCTCCTGAAAAAATTTTTTTTCTTAAAAAGGGAACATTAGCTCCTAACTTTTTTGCAGTATTAAAAATAGCTAAATGGTCGGTACTTACAAAAATATGGTCGCACACTTGACTTTTTAATGCGCTCTTAATTGGATAATATAACAAAGGTTGATTATTAACTTTTTGTAAATTTTTTAGTTTTAAACCTTTTGAACCACCTCTAGCGGGAATTATACATATAACATTAGATTGTTTTTTTTTTGAAATTTTCATTTTGTAAAAATTACCCTTTCTAATTTCATGTCTTCTAAGGATTTAAAACCTCCATTATACATGGCTGTAATTAATTCTGACTTTAAAATACTAAGTATACTTGAAACGCCTTCAGAACCATTGCATATTAATCCGTAAATTACGGGGCGACCAATACCAACTAAGTTAGCTCCTAAACATAAATATTTAATAATGTCAGTCCCTTTTCTTACGCCCCCATCAACTATGATTTTTGTTTTTCCTCTCATTTGCTGAATCTGCATTAAAATGTCTACCGGGGTTATACCTGAATTAAACATTCTTCCTCCATGATTCGAAATCCATAAAGCGCCCACGCCAATTTTGTAACATCTATTGATATCATCTATATTTAATAATCCCTTTGGAATAATTGGCAAACTAGTCTTGCTCTTGACCCATCTTATAAAATCCCAATCATACTTTAGAGCAAAACTTGGATCTGGACTTATTTCATATGTTCTTTTGCCAAATTTTCTAGCATCATACCTACTTTCTCTGTCAATATATCGATGTGATCTTACTGGTGCATCAAAGCAAAAGCAAATAGCTGAACTTTTAAAATTTTCTGCTTTTTTTATTTCACTTTCAATCCAAGACTTATTTCCAAAAGGAAATATTTGCCAAATTATATTACCGTTTGAAATCTTCTTCTTAATTTGATCAAAACTTATTCTTCCCTGAGTACTAAAAAAACTTAAAATATCTTCTTGATATGCTCCTTGAGCTGTCGAGTATTCTCCGTTCTTTTCAAACTGAGTTTGATGTCCCATCGGACTAACAACTAAGGGAAAATTTAATTTTAAATTTAAAAATTTTTGATTTAAATTAAGATTGTAATTTTTTTTTAAAATATGAGGTATTAATTTTATTTTTTTTAAGTCAATAAGATTTTTTTCATTTGTCCATCCATCTTCAGCTCCCGATATAAGCCAATTATAGGTTCCTCTTCTTATTTTTTTTTTAGCTAATTTTTCTGCTTCACGAATAGTAACAAACATTTTTTAAAAATTATTAACTTTTAAACATTTTAATATTTATAAATTTTTATAAACTTTATAACAAAAGAATCATAGAAAAATTTACAAACTATAATATCGATTAACCAATTTATTTTTTACCTCGAATATCTGATGGCAGGTTGTTAATAAACTTTTTTTATGACTAACAATAATGATAGTTTTGCTATTTCTAAATTCTTTAATGATTTCAAAAATAATTTTTTCATTATCATCATCAAGGGCAGAAGTTGCCTCATCAAATATTAACACATCTGAATTCCGATAAAGAGCTCTAGCAATTGCAATTCTTTGTTTTTGCCCTCCTGAGATTTGAACTCCTTTTTCACCTATATTAGTATTTAGGCCAAGTGGAAGATTATTAATAAAATCTTGTAAATTTACTTTTTTTATAGAAAATAATAATTGTTTTTTATTAACTTCAGACTCTTCTAAACCAAAAACTATATTGCTTGCTATTGTATCATCAATAAATCCTGAATTTTGAGAAACATAACTAATTTTTGATTGCCAAGATTTTATATTTTTATCTGAAAGTTTTACTCCATCCACTGCCAACCATCCATTCGTTGGAAAATGCAGACCTGTCAATAAATCTATTAAAGTACTTTTTCCAGAACCATTGTCTCCGATTATTCCTATTGTTTGATTTTTCTTAATTGTGATATTAACATTTGCTAAAACATCATGTCTAAATGTTGAATAAGAAAAATGTAAATTGCAAATTGAAATTTCATTTTCAAATTTTAAATTTGGTTGATTAACTAAGAATAAATTTAAATTAAGCTTTTTAAGTGATCTTAAATCATTTAAAATTTTCTCAGCCACAGTCTTGTGGATTTGCATAGTTTGTAGTGAGGACGTTATTCGCAATATTGATGGTATTATTCTATAAGTTGCAACTAAAAACAGAGTTACAGTAGAAAATAGTGCTGAATAATCTGAATTTTTAAAAACTAAAAAAATAACTAAAAGAATAAAAGATAAAATCAATATTAATTCAGAAATTGATCTTGGAAAGATAGAAATACTGTCATAATAAACTTTAAATTTCACGGACTGACTTAAATTTTCTTCAAATTTTTTTAAAAAAATTTTTTCTCTTCCTAATATTTTAATTTCTTTAATATTATCTACAGCTTGAAAAAAATTTTTATTACACTCAGATAAGAAAATATGTTTTTGATGACCAAAAAATTGAAAGTATTTTTTTAGAATATTATTTAAAAAAAACATAATCAGCAAAGATAACATCATTATAGCAATAGAACCTGTTGGTTCTTGTGAAATTAGTACAATTAAGATTGCAATTAAAACAAACAATTCAGCAAAAATCATCAGAAATGCTCTTACAATTAATGCTAAATTAGGAACTTCATTAAGTAAGTTGTGACCAAGTAAAGCGCTATTGTTATTTAGATAAAATTTATAAGGTTGAAGAAAATAATAATTAAAGAGATCCTTCGACAATTTTTTATCAATTTCTCCAGAAAATTTTTGCTGCCAAAAATTGAAATAAATACTAATAAAATTTTTAAATATAAATAAAATTAACATTAGAATTAAAGAAATATAAACAGTAGTGTTGTAAGAAAAATTATTTAAATAATCTAATTTACCAAAAAAAGGAAATTCAATATTTTTTTTTAATAAAATTTGGGTTACTGGCAAAACAAAACCCAAGACTGCCAGTTCTAATAAAGTATTAATAAGTGTAAAAAAAATAAAAATCCAAGATTTTTTGATTTCGTTTTTATCAAAAATAAACAAAAAACTTCTTAATAAATTGAACATTCTAATTAATTTTATACAACATAATCTCAATAAAATATTTACAAATTATAATTACTTAAAAAATATTTTAAAATTTTTTAATTATTAGTTGTAAATTAAAATATAACAATAACACTTCAATATATCCTTGAGATTAGTTATTTTTTATAATAATTTTTAAACCAGATAACAAAATTCTTTATTCCTTCTTCTATAGGTACTCTATTTGAAAAGTTAAACTTTCTCTTTATTTCATTAATATCTGCATATGTACGATTCATATCCATTGGATTTTTTTTAAAAAATTTTTTTTTGCTTTTTATATTTAATTCTTCTTCAATAATTTCTATGAGTTTAGTTAATTTAACAGGCTTATTATTTCCTATATTTAAAATCGAATAAGGCGCTATGCTTGAATTATTCGGTAAAAAATCTTTATATAAAGAGGTTTTTTTTTTTGGAGCTTTATTTATCAAAGAAAATATACAATCAGAAATATCAGATACATAAGTGTAGTCTCTATAAATTTCACCATCAGAAATTTTTATGATTTCCTTATTTAAAATTTTTTTTGTGAAAATAAATACTGACATATCGGGTCTTCCCCATGGACCATAAACAGTAAAAAACCGCAATCCGGTAGTAGGAAGATTATATAAATAACTATAACTATGAGCAATTAATTCGTTCGATCTTTTTGTTCCTGCATACAATTGTAAGGGATGATTTGCCTGATCGTTTTCTGAAAATGGGATTTTTTTATTTGCACCATATACACTGCTAGAGCTGGCATAAAGAAAATGTTTTATGTTATTTTTTTTTGACTCTTCTAAAATATTAAAAAAACCCATAATATTAGTTTCCACGTATAGTCTGGGGTTTATTAGAGAGTATCGTACTCCTGCTTGGGCTGCCAAATGTATAACCACTTCAGGTTTTTCTTTTGAAAAAATATTTTTAATTGATTTTTGATCTCTTATATCTTTTTGGTAAAATTTAAACTTTCTTCTGTTTGAATTATTTAAAATATTTTTTAATCTACTTTTTTTTAAACTTACCTCATAATAATTATTTAAATTATCTATACCAATAACTTTAAAATTTTTAGATATCAATTTAGAAGCAACATGAAAACCAATAAAACCAGCTACTCCCGTAATTAAAATTTTCATCTTATTTAATTATTAAATTTATAAACTTCATAATCAGAATTTTGAAAGACTAAATGACCATTTGCATAAATAAACTTATTATTATTTTTTAAAAATTTTCTGTCAAAATTTGAAATAATCAAATAATCATGAGAAAATTTTAAATCAGAGTCAGTTCTTATTACTAAATCAATAATGTTTTTTTTTATATCATCATTACTAATGATATTTTTGGTAATAATTTTGTCATGAGTATAAATTGTATCTTCTATGTAATAATCTTTTGTATTATCGTCAGTATGAAAAGTAAACAATGTCTTGAGAATTATCTTTTCATCAATTTGGTAATACTTAGACAATCTGATAAATCTTTCTACTCTATTCTCAAATGTTGACCTGCCAACAACTCCATGGTGCAAATAAGTGTCTGCATTAGTATAAATGGGTAAATTTAAGTTAACGTCCGGATCAATAGAAACAAAGGTTTTTCTTTCTGATAACTCATTATTAATCCACTTTATTAGTTCAGAAAAATTTCTATCATAATGATACCCCTTGCTTAACTTAGAATTTGTGATTTTAATTTCACAAATAAAAAAAATGCTAACAAGAAAAAAAATTCCCAAGTAAATATATTTACTAATTTTACTTAAAAAAAAATTTTTTTTATGATAAAAATTATTGCATAATAATACATAATAGATAATTATTGAAGAGGTTAATAGAATTTCCCCACCCCTTGTCATAAATTTATAACTATAATTAGAGCCATAAGTTATTAAAAAAAAAAAATAAGGTAATAAAATACTAAATATAATTGATAGTATAATTTTTTTGTTAATATTTTTTATTAAGACGATGGGTAGAACAATAATCAAATATTTAAATAATTCTAATAAAAAATGAAATTTGTTAAAACGATAAAAAATTTTTGTATTTTCTACAGTATTCATTAAATCTTTTTCAAGATTAAATAAATTAAAAATATTTAAACTAAGAAAAGACTCATAAATAAATAATATTCCCGGAAGAGAAATAAATAAACAAGTTAAAAAAATATTAAATACAAGAATTCTACTAGATATTTTTTTATAGTAAGAGATTAATAAAAATATCACCATTAAATAAGTAATTATAAAATTCTGTACAGAAATATAAGGAGAAAGCCCAACAGTTAGTATGAGAGATATAATTAAAAAATAATTTTTATTAATATTTGATGAAAAAAAAATTATCAAAATAAAAGTTGTTACAAAAATATGTATATTAGTAAAAAGCAATGTAGGAAATCTATAAATCTGATTTGGGTAGTAAATGGTATCTTTAAGATCAAAAATTACTAAAAAAATATCTTTTATATACAAAAAATTATAAAAAATACCAACAATTGGTGAAAAAAAAATTACAATAAATGCAACAACAAAACATTGATTAGTTTTTTTTAAAAAAAAATTTATAAATAACCCAACAAAAAAAAAATTTAGAAACGCAAAAAAAAAATAATTTAGAATGTAAATACTCGTTGTATTTTTGCTGATTGATGAAAAAATAGTTCCGAAAAAAAAAGAAAGATTATATGTATTATAAATTGAGTAGACTCCTTTATTTTCAGAAGAAATTGGATCATCAAATAAAATGCCATTATCGACAATGTCTCTTATATAAGTATAAAAAAAGAAATCGTCCCCACCTCTGTCATATTTAATAGTTCCATATTTTATTGGCAAATAATAGTCTCCATATTCAAAATATGGAATTATCCAATGAATTGATTGATAAAACGAAAATATTAATGAAAAAAAAAATAAAAGATAATAAAAGGAGCAATTTTTTAAAAATTCAGAAAAGTTTTTAAAATTCATGAATTTATTATTTAAATACTTAAGACTATAATTTTAATTAGGAAATATACTTACGCCATTTTTAGGGATAATAAACCTTCCTCCATTTTCAATAAATTTTTTTTCTTTTGCAATAATCTCTTTGCTGTAATTAGGAGCTAAAATTATAAAATAATCTGGAAGTTTATTATTAGCTTCTTTTCTAGAAATAATTGGAACATGATCTACTGGGGAGTATAAACCTTGTTTTACTGGAGAATCATCAACAAAATACTTCAACTCAGACCCAATGTTAGAGCATTTTAATATGGTCATACCTTTTGCTGCAGCTCCGTATCCACATATAACATTGCCATTATTTTTTAAATTAATTACTAAATCTTTTAATTGTTTAGAAGTATTCAAAACATCTATTTTATATTTTTTTGAAATTTCAAAAGAATTAAGATTTGTTATTTTTTCCTCGATTAAAAGGTCCTTAAATCTTTTTGTAGTTGATCTATTATTTTTTGATATAAAAAGCCTTAAACTACCCCCTTGAGCTGGAGTTACAAGAGCATCAAATACTTTTAATTTAAATTTTTTTGCAAAATTAATCCAAGTTTTTAATGAAAAATAGGAATAATGATCATGATATATCAAAGAATAATTTGTATTTTTTACCATCCCTCCCCAATAATTACATTCTAAAATAAAAACTCCATCATTTGATAATAGTTTATAAATTCCTTTTATTAGATCCCTCAAATCATTAAGATGAGCTATGCAATTATTTCCATAAATTACTTTTGCTGTACCCCATTCATTTAAAATTTTTTCAGCTAAATTTTCAGAAAAAAATAGGGGTACCGAAGGTATGCCTTTTTTTAGAGTTCTTAAAATAACATTTGTTGCAGGATCAATTCCTAAAATTCTATAATTATTTTTAAAAAAATTAAGCATAATTCCATCATTACAACCAATCTCAACAACAAAATCATTTTTTTTTAAAAATCTTTTTTTTATATCGTTGGCATAGGGCTCAAAGTATTTATCTAGACCAGGCATGTCAGATGAAAAATACAAATAATCAACGTTTTTATATATTTCATTTGCATCTACGATTTCTGTTAATTGGACTAATTTACATTTTGAGCATTGCTTAACTTTAATTGGAAAAACAGGATCCTTTTTTTTTATATCTTTTTTATTTACAAGACTATTTACTAATGGATGTAAACCTAAGTTTATAACTTCTACAAAAGATGTAGAATTACACATTCTGCAATATCTATTCTTTATGGTTATCAATTTTTTCATCATATTTTCTAAATTTTACAATATTCATTTAACCAGGACTTGACTTCAATTGTATGTTTCCAATCTAAATATTTATAACATTTTTCCATGTTGGCTTGATGGGCGTCGACTTCAAATGAGCGTTTAGGTATAAACTTAATTTCACCGCCTATGGCTTTTGCTATATCTTCCATGGTCGTCATCTCGCCTGTACCAATATTTAACGTTTCTCCATTACCTGTTTTTTTAGAGAGCATGGCACTTACAAATGCACTCGCTACATCTTTTACATAAATAAAATCTCTTCTGCCAGTTTTAAATGCTGATTGAGCTGTTGTTTCCGTTAACGTTATGGGAGTTTTATTCTTTTTTGCATTAATAAAAGCATACAAAGCTGAGTCCTTTCTGGGGTTTTCTCCAAAAACCTGAAATAATCTTAATACAGTTGTTGGTAAACCATATCTTATAGTCCACATTTTGCATAAATACTCGCATGATAATTTTTGCCAACTATAAGGTTCTATTGGATCTGCTTTCATATCTTCCACCCAGGGTATTTGGTTGTTCCCATACAAAGAAGCTGTAGACGGAAATATAAATTTTTTTATTTTAGCTTCAGTTGCTTTTTTTAACAATATTGCAGTCATATCAATGTTATCTTTAGTAGTCTCAATTGGATTTAAAACAGAATTTGGAATATTTGTAACAAAAGCCATATGGGCAATATAATCGACTTCTTTAAGATCACTAAAATCTAAATCTCTAACATCTTTTTTTAAAAAAATTACATTTTTTTTATTATGATGAAGAACTTCTCTTTCCGGAGAGAGCAAATCCAAACACTTAACTATCCACCCTTGATCTAAACATTTTTCTACTATATGAGGACCTATAAATCCTGAAGATCCTGTTACAAGAACTGTTTTATTCATAAATAAATATTTCTCCAATTTTTATCTAAAAGATTAATATAAAATCTTCTATCCCAGTCTTTTCTATGAAACCACTGATTAAATTTTACCGTTAAACCTTTTTTTTCTACTAATAAGGGTTTTTTTAAACCTCTTTTTAAAGCTAATTTTCTAATCATAATTTTTTCTGTTAAATGATTTATTTTCAGATTGTGAGGCAAACTAAAACCAAATTCAATAATTCTTTTATCTAAGTAGGGGCATCTATTTTCAAGACCAAAAGCACTAGACATTCTATCCCCCATTTGTAACAGGCTTGGCATAATAATTTTAAAATCAACAAACCCCATCGCAGATATTGGATCGTCGAACATTTCAAAATATTTTTTTATTTTCTTCAAAACAAAAGATGCTCCGTCTTGACTTCTTGAGGTTATTTTTGAATAACTATATGAATAACTTTCATAATTTTTTGAAAAAAAATATTTATAAGATGGAAATTCTTTTTCCAATTCCCATTGCAGACTAATTGGTAAGTACCTTACATAACCACCAAATATTTCATCCGCTCCTTCCCCTGAAACAACAACTTTTACTTGCTTAGATGCTTTTTCAGCCAACTTCCACAATGGATAGGAAGAAAGCGAGCCAACTGGAAAATCTAAATGTTGAGTGATTTTTTTAATATTCTTATAAAAATCTTTTTTCCAGTTTTTTTCATCATCAAAATAAAATTTATTATCAAAGTCATAAAAAGTAGATAGTAAATTAGAGTCCACGCCTTCTGACAAATATAAACCCACTTTAACATCGCTTCTCAACCGAAGGTTCATTGAGTCCTGAAGCAATGACTCAAACTCCTCCTCTACTGTTTTTAAATTTATCTTTCTTTTTTTAAACTGCCAGTATTCTAAAATTTTAATTTTTTTTGTTTTGATGCAATATTCAAGATAATGGGCGGCAGGAAGCTCATAAAGATTGTCAAATAAAGTCTCTCCTAAACAATGTTGAAAATTCCTATAAAATTCTGATTTTTTATATTTTAACTTTTTAACAGCATGAATAGCTTTTGCTTCCGATGAAAATATAAAATTTTTTGAGTCATAATAATAATACAATGGTTTTTCTCCGGCTATATCTCTCGCTAAATATACTTTTTCTTTTTTTTTATCGTAAATTGCAAACGCGAACATGCCATTAAATTGCCCTAGAGCTTTTGCTCCATATTCTTTCCAAGATTTAATAAGAACTTCTGTATCTGAGGTGGTTTGAAAGCTATATTTAAATTTTAATTTATCTTTAATTTCTATGTGATTATAAATCTCACCATTAAAACTTAATACTAAATCATCTTCCACGCGTGGACATAAATTATCAGAATATAAATCAATAATTTTTAATCTGCCCATACCTAAAACAATATTTCTATCTAAATAATAACCACTATCATCAGGAGCTCTATGTTTTTGAATTTCTATCATAGAATTTATTTGCTTTACTGTTCCCTCAATTATTCCTGAAATGCTACACATAAACTATTCCTTATTTAATCTAAAAGTTTATTTTAATAATATTTAATTTATTTTAACAATAATTTTACAGAGATAGATGCATCATCTGAATAAATTCTCTGAACTTTTAAAGTTTTGTACTCTTTTTTTAATTTATTAATGATAAATTTAATTTCATCTAAATTATATCTCGGATTATTTGAGAACCAATCATAATTAGAACTGACTGATAATTTAAAAGGTATTTTAGGATTATACCAACACCTAAACAAATGATAATGAACAATTTCTTGTAAGTTTTTATAAATCTTATTTTTAACACTAATTTCTTTAATATTTAAATCATATATTGCTTTACCAAATTTAGTAATTGTTTCTGCAAACTTCCATAATTTATCTGGTGACTTATTTTTGAAAGAATTCATAATATGATCATCAATTAAATCTCTAAAGTAATTTTTTTTTTTACACACAAAAAAGAACAAGGTTCCACCTTTATCAAGATTTGCAAGAAGATTTTTTATCGTCTTTAACACATCAGGTGTATGATGAATAACTTGATCGCATGAAATAAAGTTAAACTTTTTTTTAAAATTTAAATTTTTAGTAATATCGCTCCGATAAAAATGCAGATTTTTATAATTACTATATTTTTTTTTGTTATGATTTATTACAAATTCACTTTGATCGATCGCAAAAATTTCTGCTTTCTTATTTAATCTTGAAAAATAAACAGAATCACGAGCAAGGCCACAACCTGCATCCAAAATTAATTTTTTATTTTTTAAAAAAGTTTTAAATATTTTATGATTTTTAAAACCGTATCTTTTTAAATACCAATTTATATATTGTTGAGAAGTTACAGTTCCCCAATCTGGAACTTTTTTCCATTTATAAGTAAAAAAACGAAATGTGTTGAAATTTTTAATTTTATTTATTTTCATTATTAAAAATACTGAACAAAAAATTTTTTTTTGCCAATCTGTAAAGTGTTACAGTAACAATTATATTAAGAATACCCTTAAAAACATAAGAAATGGGAGCGGTTTTTCTGTCTCCTTTATAATTGCAAATAGAATCTATCGACATAATATTAAGATTGTAAAATTTTGACAATGCAATTATTTCAAAACTAAACTGATAACCCTTAGATAATTTATAATTTTTTATAGTATTAAAAAAAATTGAACTATAGGCACGAAAACCAGGAAATAGATCTCGATGTGGCAAACCCAGTCCTACCCTAGCTATGAAAGAAAAAAATAAATTTCCAATATAAATATGAAACGGCATTCCATGAGCTAATGGTTCTGTTAATTTAAAAAATCTATTGCCCAAAATCAAGTCTGCTCCTTTGTTCAATAAAATAGTAACATCGTCAATTTTATTAAGATCATATTGACCGTCACCATGTATCTCCACTACGTGGGTTGCCCCCATTTCAAAGGCTTTTTTTAGTCCATGAAATAAATTTCCACCATAACCAGAATGTTTATTTTTAAAAAAATCTATATTATTTTTTTTTACAACTATTTCTGTCTGATCTGAAGATTCATCATCCGAACAAATTATTTTATAGAATTTATTTTTAGGTATTTTATCTATTGCTTTTTGAACCAGATGCTCGCAATTATAAGTTAAAATTAATGCGAACAATTTCATTTTAATAAATTTTTATTTATTTTTCACAAATAAACTTAATATTTTTGTTACAAATTTATCTGATAAAATATTTTTTCTTTTCAAATAAGAAAAAACTCTTAACATATACTGATCTATTTTCATTGCTAATGAGGATATATAGCTATCAGATTTCAAAGATTTGAAATTTGTTTCTTTTAAAGCAAGCTCCTTTTTTTCATCAGTATAATAATATAAAGCTAAAGATTTTCTAAATAAAACATTGTCTGGAGGAATCAATTTCTCTGGATGTCCATGATAAGAAAATTCATCTGTTTTAAATATAACAACTCTATTAAAATCTGGAGTGTAAGAAATTTTTTTTGCTAAGTCTTTATCCCAAAATTCAATATTACCATTGTTTGCTTCAGTCCAATTTTTATTAAAATATAAAAGCAAATTTAATCTTCTGGCAAAAGTTTTTTTAATAATATGAGACTGAAAATCTGCATGAATTTTAAGATATCCATCTTTTTTTGTAAAATGAAGCCCCCCTCCTTCTAAACTCTCATCCGATATTAAATTTTTTATTCCTGTAAGCGATTCTAATTTAAATAAAAATTCTTGAGAATTTAAAAATTGTATTAATTTTTTTGTATTTTCTCCAAAAGAATTATAATCGGTAAGTCCAAATTTTTTTACATTATAAACATAATATGGTTTTGCATGATACGCTGACTGTGAAATTTCTTTGTCAATAATATCACAAAAATCTGGTTTTAAAAAATCATCAATAACTATATGTGGAAAGAAAGTGTTATTTATAAAATTTAAATTTAATTCTTTAAATTTTTCTAAGTTATAATTAATCATTATAATGATTATTAAATAATATTAATTATTTTTAAAGTTAAAAAATTTAACATTGTAATTTGTATCTAAAAAATTTTTCAGTGCATAAATCAAGCCAATTGAGCTATTAGTAACGGTAAGCTTAACGTGTTACCACGCTTCCACACCCGTCCTATCAACGTCGTAGTCTACGACGGCT
>Ga0129336_10000103_pt1 | contig 39771 bp, 36 predicted proteins | sample CPB6_02_DNA_FD_96878 | JGI IMG/M metagenome (GOLD analysis project Ga0129336, IMG submission 96878) | Freshwater to marine salinity gradient microbial communities from Chesapeake Bay, USA - CPBay_Sum_0.6_0.2_DNA | ecosystem: Environmental > Aquatic > Marine > Coastal | place: USA: Chesapeake...
CAAGCGGCGAAAGCTAAGCCAGTTCAACCAGTTGTTGCAACAGCAGGTAAGCCAGTAACTCCCGTTGAGGAGACTCCGTTACAAAAGCTTACGAGTGCAATCAAGAAGAAGGTTGAGCGCGCGCCTGTTTATATTGAGGTTCCGGAGCGTCCTGGTGTAACGATCAAGGTCAGCCCTAATATCACCCAGAATCAGATGCGCAACTGGAGAAAGCAAGCTGGAGAAGACTCCAGAAATGGCATGGATGCAACAAAGTTTGCATGTTCCGTTATTGGACATACAACTGTTGGAATCTGTATTGACGGTGAAGAAGTATTCGATGATGATGGCTACGAGTTGACATTTGCTTCCCCGACAATTCTTGCGATGACAGATACAACTAAGCCACTTCCGGACTGCGTAAAGGTGTTTTTCGGAGTTGACCCACACATCGAGGCTGCGGCACTTGCAATCCTTGATGCTGCTGGATATTCAGATACTGTTGACACGGTGGACCCTACGAAGGAGTCCTAGACGATTTAGTCGAGGACTCAAACGTAATTACAGCGGCCCGCCTTGGCGAGCTGTGGGGAACTGATCCAATACGCCTACTTGACTGCACGCCAGATGAATGGCTGATACGCATTGCGTGTGCTAAAGTTATAAGTAACGACCGCGAAGAGCAAGAACGCCGGGCTAAGGCCTCTAAATAGGCGCTCGCTTCTTACACTCACGCGATTCTCATCAAATCGTGGAGTAAGAAATGGCAGACGCCAACGGCAACGTAGACATTAAGTTAGAGCTCAAGGGCTTTGCTAAGGTCATTGCGCAGCTGAAGGCTGTCGATAAAGCCCTCAATGGACTAGGTAGCGGGCAAACAAACAGGCTTCAAGAACTTGCTAATGATAGCGATACGTTTTCTAAAACATTAATTAGAATGAAAAAAAGCTTTGACACCTTTGATAAGGGTGTGAAGCTCATGGGAACAGGACTTACTAAATTCCTCGGTCTTGCAATCAAGGGAACTTTGCTGCAAATGGCGCTGCTCAGCGCTGCAATTCTCTCAATACATGGCTTATTTGTTGTTGGACAGGGAATAATGAAGGCCTACAGGGGCACAATGAACCTCGTTGGTGGTGCTGCTGGTGGACTTGCCGTAACCCTAACCACAGTTGCTGCGGCTATACGTGAGCAGCAGGCTGCAATGTTTGCCTTCTCGAAGGGCTCAGCCAGAGAGTATGGATCGGCAACAAATCAGGTCCGGATAGCCATGCGCTCACTGCAGTCAGACGCTGATCTTGCTGGACTAGGCGTAGAGAACCTAAATAAAGCCTATGGGGCGATGGCAAAGTCGATGAATTCGACTCAAATAGCTGGCAGTAAAAACATAATGAAGGCCCTTTTTGACTTTGGCGCTGCAGGCCAGGATCCCGGTGCTGCTGCTGAAAAAATAGGTGCTGTTGTTGCTGCGCTAAATGACACCAAAAAGAGTTTTGGAGATGTTCAAAAAGAGGCAAAAGCATTAGGTCCACAAATGGAAAAGGCCATGAAGGACCTTGGCATAAGCAGCAAGAAACAATTTCAGGAAGCCCTACTTTCAGGTGATCTAGCCAAAAAGGGTGGAGTATTCGGCCAGTTTGCTGAGGTTAATAACACACTTATAGGAAGAATAAAAACATTTTTTAATATAATACGGAGCGAATTTGCTGACTTTGGTCTTCAATTTTTGGAGCCCGCAAAAGTTGCGATGCAGAAGATATTCCGAATCATAAGACGTGATCTGGGCAGAGTTAGCGTAGAGCTTGGCCGATTTGGCTCTGGCGCATTTATGGATGGCCTAGTAAATTTTGTAGATAAAGTATCTAACTTTTTCGTAAAACTTGTTAGAGAGTATCTACCAAAAGCTACTGGAACGCTTGGAAAAATTGGCGACTGGATGAGCAATTTCAAGCGCGGCTGGAACATCGTACTTGAAAGATTGCGCAAGTTTACTGAGGGCGCAAGGGTGCTAGAAAAAGCATTTAGTCCAATATGGAAAGCCATCAAAGAAGGTGGCGTCGACGCTATGAATAACTTTAATAGGCGTCTTATACAGAATGCTGACAATGTAAGAGAGCTTGGCGAAAGAGTCGGTGGATTAATAACAGCGCTTATGGAATTTGGTTCTCAGTTTAGAGAAATATTCTTTGGGGCTCTTCCATTTGTTAATGATGTACTCAAGGGCATTACTGACATGTTCCATACGCTTAAAAGCTTCCTTGGTTCATTCACTGGAGCATTTGGTGATACTGCTGGACTCATGATGTTCTCAATCATGGCTAGACAAATGAGGGGCACCACTGGCGGCGCTCTTCCAATGGGTAATACACAATTAATGAATGTGACTGCACAAAATGTCAGCGTTAATGGTGCTCCAGTTGGAACGCCTCCACAGAGGCCATCAAATGTTCCCCCAGGAGCACCCCCTGGAACCCAACCAGGTGGAACACCTCCAGTCAGGCCAATTCCAGGCGCTGGTGGACCAGGAACAATGCCGCAAAATGCCGGAATGTCTTCTGGCGCAAGACCAATGACATACGGTCAAGCAGCATCACTAACCTCTGCGCAAAGAGGGGGGATGAGCGTTAGTCAGTATGTTGCTGCCCAGAATGCTGGCTTAGCCAGCGGAGCTGTTGTTGGCGGTGGAATGGTAAGCGGTGGAATGAGGAGCATGAGCTTTACTAGGTGGAGAGAAGCTGTTGCCCCAAATAGCCTCCCACTAATGCAGAGGGCACAGCTTGGAGTACAAGCAGTAAGGGCTGGCGACATACGTGGAGCAATGGACAATGCTGTCAAATCAATAAAGCAAACAGGAATAGGTTTAAAAACACATAATGAAGCTATGAATCTCCCAGCTACTGGAAGATTTGGAACCGCATACACAGGAAGATTTATTGATGAAGATGGCGTAGCTAGATATATGGATAAGAGGGGAAATATAAAAGAGTATCGAGGCTTAAGCAGCATGGGGCAAATTGCAAGAGAGCGCCGTGCTGGAGTACGCGGTGCTCGAATACTTGGTAATAAGGAAGCTGGTATTGAAGGAAGAAACCAAAGTATGGGCATGAAGATGGGCGTTGGACTTGGCCTATCTATGGCTTCGCAATATGCACCAGAGGAGATGCGCGGAGCAATGGCCCTTGGCGGAATGGTTGGTCAGTTTAATCCATTAGCTGGCCTTGCAGTTGCCGGACTTGGTGGAGCATTAAAGGCTAGAAGCGCTGCAACTGGTGGCCTTGCTGGAGCCGCAGGTGGTGCAGCACTTGGAACAATGATTGCTCCTGGTATTGGAACAGCAGTAGGTGCTGCCCTTGGTGGTCTTTCTGGAGCAATATTTGGTGCTGCAAGAAAGTACTCACAACAGATAAAAGAAGCAAAACTTGCGATGACTAGCGCCATAGATGCCATGGGTGCAGCAGTTGTTTCAGCAGCAAATAAGCAAATGCTAGAAAATGCAAGAATTCTTGAAGAAAAAGGACCTCGCGCCTTTGAAGGTAATAGGAACGTTGGCGCTCTCGAGAATATGGCAGAGAGGTATCAGGAAAAGGGTGGCATAGCAAAAGGAATCGCTGACGAGGGCATGAAGCGTGGATCCTCGAAGAGATTCCTCGGAATAGGCGGCGGAGGTGGAAACTTCGGTGCGAAAATGAAAACTGGAGCAATAGCTGCCGGAACAGCAGGCGCTCTTGCTGGTGGGACAATAGGTTTTATATTTGGTCCTGCTGGTGCTGCAGCCGGTGCCGCAATAGGTGCTGCAACTGGAGCATTGCTTGGTGCTGCGACTGGAGCAGTCACTGGAGTTGTTGACTGGGGAATGGGGAAACTATTTGGCGATGACAAAAAGGTAAAGGCTCAGAAAAAAGCACTTGATCAACTTTATGCTCGCCAAGATGAACTTGGCATGGTTATTACAGAAGAGCAACTAAAGCAGATGAAGAAACAACCAGAAGCTGCTCTAGAAAAGCTGCAGAAACAATTTGAAGCTGAGTCTTCTGCGATTAATAAAATGGATGCTGTTTACTCAGACCGTCTTGATGAGCTCGAAAGAATATCCGGAAAGTCAAGACCAGAGATAGAGCTTCTTGCAAAAGAAATGGGAGTAAATCTCTATGACTCAACTATTAAGTTTACGGATGTACTACAAAAACTAGGGCTTGCAACGGTTAGGACAGCCGATCAAATGCGCCAGGCAAACGTCGATATTCTGTCTGGCGCAATGGGTGTTCTAGAAAAAGCAATAAAATCAGAACAGGCTGCTGCAACAATTAACGAGCGAGCAAGTGGATTTGGATCCGCAATGAGGGGCGGGAAAGTAACCAAACAAGAACGCCTTGAGTTCATACAGGGGAACCTGCAGGATGCTCAAGCGCTATTTGGTAGCGGAGTTACAGGATTTTACGAACAGCTTGAGCAACTTGGTACAAGAGAAAATCCTGGACCAGCATTTCAGAAGGGCGGAATATTCTACGGAATAAGCCCAGATCAGTTCTTTGGCAAGCGTGGCGCCAAGGACAGCGTAGACAATGAGCTTCTCTCTATGCGCAGACAAGGCGAAGCTGGATTTGCAACAAATGCAGCAACGCAAATAACCAAAATGTTTACAAATAAAGGTTTTTCTGTAGACCAAACAGCTCTAGAAAACCAAATAATGGGATTAAGCCAGGATCAAAGAAAAGCTCTATTCCAATCATTTGAATCTGGAGATTTTGGTACTGGAGCTGGGATGTCACGGAAGCGCACAGCTTACGACACCCTCATAGAAGATGAAATAAAGAGAGTTGCAGGTGGCGAGGGGTTTGATATTGCTGCAGAAAAAATGCCCATGGACAAACTTGATGCAGTTGCTACCGAGCTTAAAGATGGAAGTAAAGAGTTTGTTGATGCTGTAACAAAGTTTAAGGCAATGACAGATGAGATGTTCAAAAATCCAATGATGGACGGCCCGGCATGGCTGAAAACACCTCCAGTCTGGTGGAACACGCCTCCTGGAAGCGATACCTCTACTCCTCGTGGTGCCGCCATAGGAGACTCAACATCATCAAGACTTGGCATGACCATGGCCCGCCACGCATCGATAAATAGCCAGTTGACTGGCAAGAGAACAATTACCTCTTCCTACAGAACATTTGCCCTTGGCTCTCCAAGCTCAGACCATCTGACCGGAAGAGCAATCGACCTAGTTGGAGCAAACCTCGGTCAATATAAGAAACTGACGGAAGAGTCTGGTGGATTTGCGGAGTTCCACGGTCGCGGAGCGAGTAGACATCTACACGTTGTTCCTGGCGCTGGCCCAATAGGTGACTCACCAGTTCCAGTTATGGCAAGACCAATGTCTGGATCACAGGCCAGCAGCGGACAGGTTGGGTCTGCATCCTATGTATTCAATATCAATGGCGGAAATCAGTCACCAGAAGAAATAGCAAACAGAGTAATAATGAAAATACGAGAAATTGAAAGAACAAACAAGGAGAGAATGTAATGTCCTCCGAAATAGATATTCGACTATTGCCACAGGGCAAAGGAACTTTTCAGTTCCCAACGATTGGTACAACCCCACAGCTCCCAAGCTCACCAAAGCCAACTGTCAGCCCAAATCAAATTTATTATAAAGTAGTTGGGCAAACAAGCGTGTCTCCATCAAGCCTGTATAAGGGCTACGACATTACGCAAATGTTTACGTACGTAAATGGCGAAGAAACACCTGTTCTTCCAACAAAATACTGGAAACCAATACGTATCGAAAACGAATACAGGGTTTATACAACTGGCGATGAATTTGTTCAACAAAAGTTTCTCATTGTCCCAGGTTATGAAGTCAGCTCTTTGCCACAGAAAAAACTGTCGGACTTAAGGTTTGAGCCGAATACTGTCAAGTATTGGGCACGACAAATATATATAGCAACATCAAGGACAAGAGATCTATTTGCCGGTACAACAACGCCAAAGACGACGACGCTGCCAGGTAGAATATCTGCTCGTGGTGTAGTGGAGGTGACTAGAGGATTCACCTCACCAATACTCCCTGTAGATAAAGAAAATTTTTATCAACCAGAAAACAATCCATACTCATACAGAGACATAAGGGTATGGATAAAAATTGACGAAGGGGTTTTGACTCCATCTGCACTATCGTCCGAAGATATGGTCAAGCCAGGAACTCTTACGCCAGTAAAAGAGTACTGGTGGAATCCTAAAACAAACCAAATGATTGGTCTTCCATATGCAAGCTCTGGCTCATTATCTGACTCAAGAATTGTTGCCCAGGGCAGCACTGTAGAGATGATTGCAGCGTCATATGGGTTCAATATTGAAACAGTAGAGAATAATGCAATGTCAATACCGCAGTTCAGGGATCAGATAAGAAGAGCAATTATTGCTGAAGCTATTAACTCTGGATTTACCGAAAGTGAAGCAATAGCTCAAGCAAATAAAATTGTTAGCGGGACAAGTAAATCAAATAATCTCAAAAACTACGGATCTGTCAACTCCGCCAAAGGTGGCAAGAGAGTAAATAACGGAAGTAGTTCCTACAATCCAAGAAGAACAACTGTAATCAGAGGAAACTTCAATGTTGGAGGAGGATATGTATCCCCTTCTTATGACAAAGTCTCTCTTCCGCAGATGGTCCAGCAATATAAAGATCCACGTACTTTTGCGCCAAAGACATTCAGGCACATTTTTAGATTAAAGCCAAACCAAATACAGTATTCGAATATGGGTTCTGACTGGACGGAAGTTGAGAGAGCTGGAAATATTCCGCTAGTTGACTGGAAAGGCTACAAGTTACTATCTGTGTCTTTTCAGTTTCTCGTAGCTCCAGATGGTATCGGAAGCTTTGACGACAGAACAGATACTAGGGCCATAACCGAGCCAATTGATGATGAGTTGAACAACTTACGAAGAATGGCTACATCACCATATCCAGTTGTTTTGCTTGGGTTTGATGACATATTGACCAATCAACTCCGTTTCCCATTTGAGAATGGTAGAGGTGTTGAGTTTGTTATAACTGAATTCAATATTTCTTCAATGTATAGAACTGCCTATGGGGAAATAAATAGAGCACAGTGCGACATAACGCTTCGCGAAGTGCCAATTGAATCAGTAACTCTTCTCAACTTTCCAAAACCAGTTTCTCCGCCGCCAAAGAAGCCAGGTAAGAAAATTGACGGAGAAGGCCAGCGCGGCAATACGTGGCTACAGACATCTCAAAACGTTACTGCGACTATTGAGGCGGCAGTCATTACTGGCAATGAAGAGCCTGAATACCAGCCAAATGAGCCTAAATAATCATGCCACTATCTGACTACGCCGATAGAACTCGTGCTGGATCAATATCTATTGCAGATATTGATTTTTCGCTCATGTCGAATATCGACTCGTCGATAATTTCGGTAAATGTCGAATACTCAATGGATCTTGTTTCAAAGTTGACATTTAGTGTTCTTGATATTGGTCTTGAAATGATTAATAGAAATTACTTCATGATAGGTAGAGATGTATTCTACAAGACCAGCACTTTCGGGTTTATTGATGATGTTTATTTCCCTGGAGAATCACCTCAGCCACGAAATGTAACTCAGGTATTCGAAATTGCAGACATAACAATCAATCAAGGTCCTGGAAATAACCCAGTAGTTCAGGTTATTTGTTACACAAAAGCAATACAACAGATGAAGCGCGACAGAAAGTCCGGATCATGGAAGGGTAATGGAACTGACTTTGTTAATAGGGCTGCAAGAAAATATGGACTGAAGTTCTTTGGTGAAAAAACATCAAAGAGCAAAACTATAAATAAGGCGAGTGGTGACAAGCAGGCTGAGTCTCTATGGGACGTAATACAGAGCCTTGCTAGCGATGCAAAATTTGTTGTATTTGAAGCTGATGGTTGTTTGTTTTTTGGGTCAGAAAAATGGCTTCTTAACAAATGGGGGATAAAGAAAGAAACAACAAGTGTCATAAATAAGAAAACAAAAAAACTTGAGCGTACAGTCAAAAGATTTATACCAATAAGGTACATACAACCAGGTCTGCAGAACCCATGGGCGCTAAATAGCGATAATGATGAGCCTTTCTACAAGGGTTTCGAACTTGTATCTTTCCCAAATTTAAGAATGAGCGACAACAATCCATACGACGGTGATGGATCAATAGTTGTAACCAGAGAAAACGCATCAGGACTCAGGCCCGGCATGACAATAAGATTTTCTGGAGTAAATAATTTTGAAGGCTCGTATTTAATTACCAGCGTCACATTTGATGATATCTCACCAAATCCAGTAAGCATCTCTTTTAGAAAACCTCAAAAAGAAGAAAAAGAGATTAAACAGCTTCCTATAGGTAAAAGGATAAAGCAGACCAATATTTGGGATCAGCCAGATCCAACCTCAACCGGAACAAACTCAAAAACTGCAAGACAGCAATCAAAAGTATCTTTAATAAATTCACAGGTTCAATACACTCCAGGAGAAATATCTGGTGCTGTCTCGTCTGGCCCTAGTGGAAATATATTTCCACTTCCAACTGTTTCAGCATCTGTTAATTATCCAAAGTATAAAAATTACATATTAGAAGAAGGAAATATTAATCTCTTTTCAAGGCCGTTGAATTATTCAGATGCGAGATTCGACTCCCTTTTCCCGGTCGCTATAGACACAACAGAAGTCGGAGTAAATGAAGGAAATGTATTTTCTTTAATACTAGCAACAGTATGGTATGAGGCTAATGGCGAGCCGGTAACTCTAGATTCAGCTGGGGCACTTTCTAAATATGCCGTAGACGGCCTGCATCTTGGCAAAATAAGAAAATACGGCTATGTCGCGCCTCAGACATCACTATTTCCGAACCAAATTGAAATAGGAAATATAGATCTAAATGACAGACCAATTTATACAAATCCAAACGGCAGCATAAGCACTGTAAGAAGCATAATTATTGGCGAAGAAGTTAGTGGAAAGCAGATCCAGGTTGTAATACCAACAATTCTAGGAACTGGAGTATATAGTGGAAACTCAGCATCTTTGGTCTCAGACTCTGTTGCAACGGCACACTATAAGTCAACTGGCGAGCATTTAGGTAAATTCTCGACAATTCAGGATGCTAATAAATTTGCGGAGAGCCTTAGTGTTCAGCAGGCCGCTCAATATAACCCTAAACAGGGTCCAGAAGAATACATAAAGCTACTCAGGCAGCAACAGCTTCAAGTGCTCTCTAAAAGATTTAATGATGTGCTTATAAAGAGCTCCATATACCCAATACCAACATCAGCATCACCATATCTGTACCCATATATGGAACTAGGGCTTATAGAGGCTGGAAACATCAACTTATATTCCCGTCCTAGGAAATTGGTGAATGGCGAAATAAAAACACTGCATTGCTTGGTGATACATGACTATGGAATTTCGACAGCTAGTTACTTTGGGGTTACTGGCGTTCCAGAAATTTCCGTAAATAGCGGTGGTTCATTTTCTTTAATTATCCCCAGAGTTGGAGTTTTTGGCGGCCAGCCAGTTGAGTGGACGGAGGCTGAAGCATTGCAAAACTACCTAAATACAGGTCAGTTTCTTGCTAAATGCTCAACACAAATTGGTGCTGCAACTTATGCAAAGCTTCTGGAAGAGCAAGCATATGTTGTTTTAGACTCTAGATTTCCGGATAGAAACTTTACTGAGGGAGTCTAAACATGGCTCAACCAAACATAGTAAGACGAGACAAAGCCTCGAGTCATCCAAGGCAACAGGGGCGTTTTTACAACGGCATAGTTACTTCTGTAAGGGCCGATGGTCAGATAACGGTAAAAATACCGCTATTAAACGTCAGTTATGGCCCAGTAATGCCACTGAACACTACAAATACAAGCAGATATTCAAAAGATGACATTGTCTTATGTGGATTTACTGATGAAAATAATTCTCAAATAGTTGTTTTTGGTTCATTGTCTACAAAGTATGACGTATTTACGCCAACCGATTATGGAATATCAAGATATGCGTCAACAGCAGCAAGGGATGCGGATATCACGTCTCCATCAGAGGGTCACGTTATATATCTACTTGATAGCGATGAGCTACAAATTTATAATGGCACAGAGTGGATTACGGTAATTGATACTGGCAATTCCGAGAACATAACTGCTTCAACGATTACTGCAACATCTGCAAGTATTGGAACACTTACCGTTACTGGACCATCAACTCTAAATGTTCTTGGTTCTACAAATTTAACTGCTAGCACAACAATAGGACTTGTTTCACCAACGGAGCTTGGCTATCTAAATGGTGTTACTAGCGCAATACAGACACAAATCAATACAAAGGCGCCAATATCAAATCCAACATTTACTGGAACTGCAACTATTCCAACTTTGTCAGTTTCTGGAAATGCAACAGTTACAGGCAACCTTACTGTTAACGGCACAACAACAACAGTTAACTCAACTACAACCACAGTTGATGATCCAATAATTACATTAGGCGGCGACACCGCCCCTATTTCAAACGATAACAAAGATCGCGGCATTGAATTTAGATACCACTCTGGCACGGCAGCTTCCGTTGGATTCTTTGGATACGACGACTCAGCTGGAAGTTTCACATTTCTCACTGGTGCTACTAATTCATCTGAAGTTTTCTCTGGAACTCGTGGAACTCTCGAGACTGGCGCAACAACAGTAAGAGCAGTAGCAGCGCAAGATGGAATTGTCATCAGCGGTAGAGCTGGAGGAACTTCCTCCTATGCAATCACAATGACTCCAGCAACGCTTACAGCAAATCGTACAATCACGTTTCCAAACGTCACGGGCACAGTGGTTACAACTGGAGATACGGGTTCAGTAATAAACTCCATGCTTGCTAATTCCACAATATCGGGTGTAAGTCTTGGCAGCAATCTCGGAACATTAACGCTCAGCACATCTGGTACTGGAATAACTGGATCAACCACCTACAACGGTTCTGGAGCTGTAACATTTACTGTTACTAGTGATGCGACAAGCGCAAATACAGTATCAACACTGGTTGCCAGAGATGCATCGGGGAATTTTTCGGCTGGGACAATTACTGCTGGTGCCCTTTCCTCAAGTGGATTAATAAGCACATCTGGGCATATTAGGGCCGGTAGCACTGGACTTACTTACGCTGGTGCGGTATCTGCAACAAACTGGTTCAGATCTACTGGCGTCAGTGGGTGGTATAACGAAACATATACTGGCGGAATTTACATGGAGGACACAACATGGGTTCGCGTATATAACGGCAAAAATTTCTACTGTCCAGCAGAGCTAAGATCTAATAGATATTCTGGTGATGGAACCGCTAACTATGGTTCGTATGGGTCAATTTCTATTACCGGAACAAAGGGCGGCTATGCCGGAATGGATAATAACGACACGGCATCAACGTTCATGTGGACAAACAATATCTGCGGCCACTATTACAACAACAACTCCTGGAACTGGTACTTTGACCGAGGAACCCTAAGACTTCTTGGTAGCTCTGATTTCTTATTGTCGTATGTTGACAACAATGCAGGTTTGCCATGGTGTAGGGGACCATATCTGCAAGGTTCAAACGGATGGGCATTTTTCAATAACACCACAGGTGCATGGGAAATGGGCCAAAGGTATGCCCCCGGCGGACAAAATTACGGGTGGTATCGCGGTGGATTGATAATAGGAAAAACTCCAGATGATGCTTTTGCAATGAAGGGCACGCTTAGCGTAAATGGAGATATCTCTGCGACTAGCTTGCCGTCTGCTTCAAGTCTTGACGCCACGTGGCAGGACGTTGGTTCAGCCTGGAAGTTATCGTACCAACCTTGGTCAAGTAGAAAAGTTAAGACAGATATTGGACCAATTGGAGAGGGTCTAAATACAGATAAATTGCTTAGTTTGCAAGTTGTGCAATTTAAATATGTAGATGGACACGTATCGGAAACAGACCCCCTGCATGACCAATTGATTTGCGGACTAATAGCAGAAGATGTTGCTCAAATATATCCTGTTGTAATTCGAAGAGATCGCGAAACTAAAGAACCACAGAGCATTAATTATCAATTGCTTATTCCTCCAATAATTGACTTAGTTCAGAAATTATCATCACGTATTGACTCATTAGAGGAAAGAATTTACAGATTGGAAACTGCATAATGGAACCAGAGGAATTCCCAGAAGCTAGACCAGATGCTGGTACGCCGTTCATACCACCACGTCATCCATTTGATGTTATGAGCCCTGCTGATCTTATTGAATATTATGCTAAGTTTGACGAAAATAACTCAATTAATTTAGAGGAGAAATAAAGTGGAAGTGTCATCTGAACTCGTTGTGGAAGGTTTACTTGATGAAATCAAGAGGCTGACGATGGAAATTGTTATGCTTCGATCAGCGATGAAGACCCTTGAGGAGCGACCCTCTATCAATGAAATAAAAGAAAGCAGTTGACATGGACTCAATAAAGTTTCCATTAAAGTTTGACAGTACTGGCGTACAAAAACTTACAGAGGGAACTGATGATTACTATGCACAGCTGCTGTCAATAGCTATACAAACAGAGCCCCAGACACACCCATTTTCTCCACGATTTGGCGTATACGACCCAACATTCCAAGGCGTTGACAGAGGTTTATTCATATTAAATGCTGCTCGGTTTGTTCCTGAAGTTCAAATATTAGAGCTTCAAACTAGCTTCGATACTAATGGCAAAATTAATGCTACATTTTCATTTCGCATAAAGGAAACAGATTAATCATGCCAGCAGACTTTTCAGAATACGTAGACCTGACGCCATTTGATCTATCTGCTGGCGACATATATCGCGATGCCATATCTATGGCCCGTCTTACCCTGCCTGAATTTAACTTACGTGTTGGCACCCCGGAGGATGCAATATTTCAGGCTGCTTCTTATATAAGTGCATTAAACGTTGCCGCAATAAACAGACTCCCAGACAGGCTTATGGCGGGAATACTGCTAATGATGGGTGTCCAGAGACAGGACGGTTTTCCGGCAGAAATCTCTGTAGTTTTTACTGCGGACAGCTATGACGGTGCCACTATTCCACTTGGAACAACAGTCAGTTTTGAGGCAACTTTTGAAGATGAGATACAAGAGTATGTATTTGTCACTACAGAGGTAGGAGAAATACAGCCCGTAACTAGCCCTGGCCCTGGGGATCCATTTCCAACAATAGAAATATCAGCTCAATGCACTAATCCAGGATTAATACCAATAGTTTCGGCTGGTGATGATTTAACAATACTTACATCTGGGACTTCACTTCTTTCAGCAGAAGTCGGATCAAACTTTGTAAATGGCATAGATCCAGATACAGATTCTGAATATTTAGCAAGGTGTGTTTCCTACCTCAATTCCCTAAGTTCAACGCTGGCAAAGTCAACGCAAGTTGATTCACATGTATCGTCAACATATCCAGGTGTTGTTTACAAAACAAAAACATACGACCTTACAAATGGCGACGAAAATCTTGGCGACATCAGTGTTTATAGAAGCGCTTCGCCATCGTACTACGGAGGTAATGGAACTCTTGTACAGATAAATTTCCCAGAAGATCATCAATTTATAGTTGGTGACAAAATATATGTTCAGGGACTAAATTCAACACTGAATTCGCCATCAACAGCCCTTACGTCTCTTTATACAGTTACGCAAACAACAGCAACATCAATTAAGTTTTCGCTTGGATATTCAGCATCTGCTGCAGTTGCCACATCTTCTGCTGCAGTCATAGCAGCGGACGATCAGCCTGGGTATGCAACTGTATTTGTTTATGGAAATAACGAAAATATTTCCTCTGCAGATAAAACTAAAATACTCATTGATCTAACAAATAAATCTGTTGCTGGTCTGTCCTATAAAATAAGGGATCCAGAAATTGTCACACTCGAGATTTCGGCTGAGGTAGTGCTTAGCGAAGATTATGACCAAGAACCACTGCAGGAAACTATAAAGTATGCGATTGTTGATTATCTAAGCCCACTTGGATTTCCATACTCAGAAGACAGGGTCCGACAGACATCAATTATTTCTCTTATTGCCTCAGTCCCTGGCGTTCTGTACGTAAAGTCAGCAACAGTAACTCCAACAGGAGACGGTTGGCTTCCGCAAATTGATTCAGATGCGCAGTTTGCATATAAGGGGAGCCTCCCCTCAATAGCCATTGATGACATCTCTATAACATTTACGACGCAGTGAGGTGTTTGTATGTCTAGAACTATAAACAGGCTCTCTGATAACAATGCTCTTCTCAGCTACTCAACAAGCAGTGGACTTGCTATACCGCTATATGGTGCAACTGAAACTATTTCTAACGTTTTATATTATGGTGACTCATCTGTAATTTCAGTTCCTCCAACTACAAAGATTAAAGCTGGGAATAAGATACAGGTAAATATAAGCTCAGCAAGTGTTTATATAGAGAATGTCCTAACAGCTTCCCCGCATCTAGCCTCAAATGTAACAGGAACATATGAAGTAACTTCTGTATCAAATTCTTCAAGTGTCTCTAATATTTATTTTAAAACAATATCTACATTAAGCGCAATATCTCTTGCTTCTGGCTCTGTAAGTTTTGTTCCAACAACTGGAGAAATTACTCCAATATATGCAGATGGATGGAAGACTCCAGAATATTTGGAAAATAATGTTTTGAGTACTCGAGCGACACTATCTGTGACATCAGAGGGTCAAAGTAATCTTGATGTCTATGCTCTGAAGATATCTCCAAGTACTAGTAGTGATGTAACTATTTATCTTCCAGGAACAGAATTAGTTCTTGCTGATAACAGCAGAAGATTCTCTTTTAATGCCAAAGTTCATCCATCAGTTAAATCAACGATTACAGCGCTGCTTTCAGTTGATGGTGAAACTATAGGTGATGGATATTCCCAAGAGATATTCGGTGGAAGATATGGTGCCGCTAGGTCAAATACAGTAACTATTCCACAATCAAGTTCAGCAACTTACTCTGTATCTGCATCAATAACCTTTTCAGGTCATGAAGGTCAGCCAATATATATGACACTTCCGCACCTAATTGATGATCAGATGTACTACGAAAACACATTTGTGAATCAGGCTCGTTTATATATGCCAGATTTTTACTGGGACATAGATTATGAGCAGGTCAATCCAATTGCTCCATTTCACAGACTTATTGACTGCCTTTTCAATATTGCTGGAGAAACATATGAAATGTATAGAGAGTATTTTCCATATGAAGTTAATGAAATTGCAGCACTATCAAATCAACTAGATAAATTAACAAACTCAACTCTTGTAAATCCAAACTTTATTGAACCAAGGTACATGACGTGGTTGGCCCAGTTTAATGGGGCAAAACTCAAGCGAAACATAATAGGTAGTGATGGCTCTAGGCTGTATGACTCAACTTCTCTTGAAGATGAGTACAGCAGATGGCAGCTACTAACTGGCTATTACGGAAATTCAGCTGGAAGCCGTGATGCAATATCTAGTGCAGCAAAGAAAGTTCTTTACAAACTGAATAACTCTAGTTTTTCTGTAGCAATTTCTCGTAGGTATCTTGGAGACCCATTCAAAATACAGATAATAACTTTGGTTGCAGAAACCCCAGATGTTGATGCAGCCGGAGAGGAGAGCTTCATGGTTCTTGATGCAGTAGAACCAGCAAGGCCTATGGGTTATGCGATTTACCACACAACAGTGGATGAGTTTGAATTTACGTTAGATAACGACACGTTGGGAATCTTGGATGAATTTCCTCTTGGCTAGTAAATACTTATCATATTTTTTTACACATTATATAAATGATAAAATCATAGATATCAAGGAGCGCAAATGTCTGGTTTAGGAATAAAAAAATTTGTTAGCGGCGAAACGCTAACAGCAGATGAGGTAAATGGTTACCTCATGGACCAGGCTGTCTGCGTATTCGATACTACGGCAGCAAGAGACGCAGCATTTGGTGGATCTGGTGAACCAACCCTTTCCGAGGGAAGGGTTTGCTATATCAAGGCGTCAAACCTTATACAGTTTTATGATGGCACCCAGTGGGTTGACTCGTCGCAGTTCGCAGTTTCCCAAAGCTCACAGGTTTCCGAGGGGATCCTAGAACTTAATAGACTTATCGATGGGGCTTCTGGGCAAATAATAGTTTGTAACAGCAGCGGTGTTCCTACATATGTAACACTTTCTGGTGACGCAACTATTAGTGATACTGGCGTAATAACCGTAAGTAGCAACGGAATTGCCCTGGGCACTGACACAACTGGAAACTATGTTGCCACAGTCGCTGGTACAACAAATCAAATTACAGTTTCCGGATCTGGTACAGAAACTGCAGCCGTTACGTTGTCGCTACCTCAAAATATACATACGGCTGCAAATCCAACATTTGCTGGTGCAACACTGGATGCCGTTCAGATTGGAATAACTGCAGCTGGCGAAATTGATACATCAAGTGGAGATTTAATCCTTGATTCAGCCGGTGGCACAGTAACTATTGACGACATCCTTTCAGTGAGCGGAAGTGCGGCAATATCTGGTGCTGCATCGGTTGCTGGTGCATTTACGGCTGTAGGAAATGCATCCGTTGGCGGATCCGTATCTGTTACCGGGAATGTTGTGGGCCACATAACTACAGCAAGCGTCGCAAACAGTGCATCAATAACAGCAGCAAGTGATGGAAGATTTATAGAAACTGACTCGTCCACTGCGGGAACTGTATTTGTAACTGGCACTGGATGGACAATAGGTTCACAAGTTACAATTATGCAGATGAGCACTGGATCTGCTTCTGTATCATTCCCAGGGCAAACACTTCGCGGCACTCCACTTGCTTCATCAACAGTTGCTGTTCTAAGAACTCAATATTCGAGCGTCACATTGATAAATCGCGGCACCAACGACTGGTACGTTATTGGTGACCTGAAGGCTTAATCATGCCAGCATTTCCCATATCTCAGCCAGGAGCTAGCGCAAGACTGCCAACGCCGCCGACATCGGTATCTGCTTCCGCATCTGCTGGGACTGTCAATGGAACTGCTGGAGCAGTATCTGTTTCATTCACTGCATCAACAAACCCTGGTAAACCTTCTGGCAACTATGTTGCAACATCAAATCCTGGCAGCGTGACAGCATCGGCTGCTAGTTCGCCAATAGCATTTTCAGCTGGAACGTTAACTGCTGGAACAGCTTATACATTTTCCATAGTCAAGCAGTCTGGTTCTGGCATCACTTCAGCTGCAGCAACTACTGGCTCAGTAACTCCATTTACAGTTCCAGCAGCACCAACTAGCGTTTCTGCTTCAGCAAACGCAACTTCAGGTGAAGTAGTTGTTTCATGGACCGCTCCATCTGGTGCAGCAAATACAGGTGGTAGCGCAATAACAAATTACTATATTGACTACTCGACAGTTTTGAACTTTTCTAGCGGTGTTACGACAATAAATACTGGTAGCACGAGTACGTCAAGAACTGTTAGCGGTTTAACAAATGGCACTACTTACTACTTTAGGGTTCGTGCACAAAATGCTGCTGGACAAAGTCTTAATTCATTGTCTGCAAATGATGCTCCGTATGCTCCTCCATCTTTTGGAACAGAAACAAAATCATCTACCGCTACAACGCCAGGAACAAGCACAACTTCAGTTTCTGGAGTTAGCACTACGACGGCAACCCTTGGCTATTCACTTGGATCTGGTGCCGCATTTGCCGGTTACGAAAGAATTAGTGGAACTGCAGTAACTCCATCAGGAAGTTCACTCAGTGGGCTTGCTGCAAAAACAGCACATTCATGGAGAGTGCTGGTTACGAATACAGGAGCATCGAATAGCATAACAACAAAAGTAACACCAAATGGAAGTACTGCAACCGTTAGCGTTGGATGGGATACTGGGTCTGGTCTATACAACAACAGCGCAACATCTGGTGGAAATTTGTCCGTTAATATCGGAGCTAGCAATTCTGAACAATCAACTACATGGTCACTTGCGCTAGGAATAGTTACTACAGTATATTACAGAATAACTGTGAGTTATAGGGGTGGGGCGACAGTTACCAAAACTGGTACACTCAGCCCAACAATATCTGTTTTCAATGGAACAGCAGTTGACTTTAATACATATGGGACTTATACATATAATTCAACTAATAACAATATATCATCAATGCACGTAACTAAACCGTCTTATGGCGTAGACATAACATCAATATCTGTTGATCTCGCTGGCGGTGGTGGTGGTGGAACTAGCAATTCGGGTTATGGAGCTGGTGGTGGTGGCGGCGGACGTTACGTAACATCATCGGGGATAACTTCAAATAATAATATTGCTGCAACAAGAGGCGGGCCAGGTGGTGTTAATGGATACGGTGGAACTACGTCTTTCACATACTCTGCGGGAACGGTTTCAGCAGAGGGCGGAACCCCGGCAGCTGGTGCCCAGGGTGGAGCATCTCCGCGTGGTGGCGGTAATTACTATTATGGATATGTCGGAAATCTAAGCTATGGTGGCGGCGGTGGCGGTGCTGGTGGTGCGGCAACTGACATAAATGGCGGATCATCATATTTCGGTGTTGGGCCTGGCGGGCCGGGTTATTTCAATCTAGCACCCTATGGGGGAGCTGGATATGGATCGTGGGGGGCTGGTGGATCATCTACTTCCGTTGGCGCCGGTGGGCAAGGTGGCTTCGATAACAACAACGCATCGGGTGGCAACGCTGGTCTTTTTGTAATAACATACACCGGACCGCACCGCGATGGAGGGAGCTTAGCTGATCCGTGATGAACTCTTTTTATTTTGCAGAACTAGATGAAAATAATATTGTCGTAAATATATTAGGCGGAGAAACTGAAAGCGATTATGAATCAGAGTTAAATTCTCTAATTTATATCCTTGGACATAGTCGGATAGTTCAAACTTTCAAAGACGTACCGGAAAAAAGATATGCAATGATTGGCGGTACATATAATCCTGAAGCAGATTGTTTCATAGATAAAAACCCCGACCATTACCCTTCATGGGTTTTGCAAGATGATGGATCATGGGCTCCGCCAATTCAATATCCATCTTTGATCTCTGAATCTGATTGGCCAGAAGAGTATGGAGAATATGTTATTAACCAAAGATATTACTGGGATGAAGAAACTGTTTCCTGGGTTCTATTTAGACCGCAACCACAATGAAATTCAAAAGAACTACTGGAAAAAATGTTTCGCCAGTTGACCTTCTGAAATCAGATACGGAATTTGTAAATAAGTCAACAGAACGAGAACGTTACTCAATATGCGAAGACTGCGATAGGCTGACAAATATAACCAAGCAGTGCCGTGAATGCGGCTGCTTCATGAAGCTAAAGGTAAAACTTGCTGAAGCAGTTTGCCCATTGGGCAAGTGGTAGTTATTCTTCTTCGATTGGCCTGGCCGGATCTTCTATAATCTGCGGTGCACCAATTCTACCTTGCGAAACAGCCTCTTCATATTTACCCTGACTGCTTATTGTCTCCGCCATCACACCTGAAGGCGATACGGCTGAGAATCCAGCCATTTTGTCGCCTAGCGTCTTTACTTGAGCAGAGAGAATTATATTCTCTGCTGTCAAAGTATTTACCTTCTTGAGCAGCTCGTCAATTATTGTCTGTGGACTGAGTTCCATTACGGTTTAGCCTTCCTGAAATGCCAACTTTCATCGCTGTAGTCTATACCTGATTCAAAGCACCAGAAACCATCAAATTCTCTTTCCCCAGAAGAAAATCCAGCTCTCGCTGCGTGAATCATTATAAATAAATCTGGAATTAGAAAATCACCCTGCTCCCACTCGTGGAGCCATATATTTTCCCCTGACCCTATCTGGATGGTTAACCACTCTTGTATTGATTTAAAAAATTGATTATCGTCAATAGATGGCTTTTCCCCATTAACCGAAAAAAGAATATGCTGATTGCCCCATTGCTCAACACACGGACACAGCCTAAGAACCTCATATCCCATTAGCGGATGTTGCTGTATCGCACTATGGGCATTACTTGCTATCTCCATATGTCCATCCTTGGACCATATTTCTGACTGCAAGAGCGAGACCATTTTCATGAAATGAGATGTCATTTCATCCGGATCAGGCCTTTCTGTTACAAATATTGGGTAATGCATCAATTTTGATACTTTTAAGAATGAATACATATCCCTAGGCATTTTTTCAACAAGCTCAGAAGCATCTATGAAACCAGTCTGCCCAACACTGCTTGAGCACTTAAAGTTTCTCATATTCCAGCCCGCAGCGTGTTGGGTATGTTTTTTGTACATCCCCTCTAAATGCCATGGATTGACGAGTTTTGTGGAGGAGACCAGCGGTTTGAATTCTTTGTCTTCGCCTACTCTGTCATCGTAATGCTGAGTGTATTTCCAGTTGGAAACTCTTCCGTTTTGTTTACTGTATGTTGGCGTCCAGTGAAAATGATTTGAAATCTCGGTCAGTACATCTATTGATGTTTCATCACCAAGATTTGCCTCTCTAAAACAAAGAATTCCGTGAGTCTTTAATATTTCTGCATACTTGCTAGAATTTTTTGAAACTTCTAGAAGTCCAGGGTATTTAACAATGTATTGGTCTGACGATTTAATCCTCTTCATATGGAATTTTTGTCCCAGTAGGGGCACCTTCAACTGATCTGCATTGTGATATAACCGTATTATTGTGAAGACCCAATGCGCGCTCAGTTGAGTCATCGAAATGTGAATAACCAGACTTAGAGAACTTCTCTGCATCTTGGTAAACAAATGGAAGATAAACAGGAGGAAGCCAATCTACGCTCTCCTGCGCTTCTCTTACCTCATCATTCTTTGCAACGCCATGACCAAATTGGGCGAGATACGTATACCTCTCTCCACTTCTTATTGGCGCAACAGCATGAGTGCCTATGTAATTTGCCGGGAAAAATACTATGTCACCAGTATTCGGCTTGAGGGTCACGTCTGCATAGGGGAATCTAAACTCTCCGCCGTCGTATGAGTCGTTGAAGTAGATTATGGCATTTACCACTTGATACATAGCCACTTCTCTTTGTGAGAAGTACCTCTGTCCGTCTATTACTCTGAAGTTTGTATCATTATCGTTATGCATTCCGAGAGATGCTCCCGGAAGGTACTTGAGAACATGACCACGGCCTTTCCACCAAATTGTGTTAAGTATCAATGGATGTATGTCTATATATCTCATTAGACACAGATAAAGGGCGCGCTCACAGTCATTAAAAAATTTAACAATGTCTGGATCTGTATAGTCTTCTACTGGGCCTGGCATTCCAAATCCACCCAGCCTCAATGGAAGTGCTAGTAAGTTCTCGTATGGCTGCTCGTTCCCCTCAAAGTCTCGAGCTTTTTTTACACCATTTTCCTCATAGATCTCCAGACCGCAACTTGGCACATAGGAGTACTCGTCTATGTATGGCAATATTTTTGACTGCGGCACATCAATGACGGACTTGAACTGCATAACGCCAGTTCCGTGATTGACATACTCAATTTTGTTTATTTCCTCACAACCAGTTGGACCCAATTTGGGGATCTCTAGGTGCTTTATGTCTAGCTTCATTTTTGCCTCTGTGTTGGAAGTTAACTAATCCTCTTCGTGACAGTTAATCCTACATCATATGGCAGGTGGTATGAAATGAAATCGCCCCTGCTGGCTATGTATTTCCCATAATCCAAAAACTCGGAAGTTATCTCTGAATCTGCTGTCATATAGAGCATTCCGTAATCCGATGAATCAGAAAGAATGAACGTCCCGCCAACCTTTACAGAATCCATTAGTGATTCAAGGACCCTCATTGATGGTCTGTTTATGCCGAAACCAGTCGCTCTAACCATGTCGTAAGAATACGCCGATCCGCCAGATGTTATGTCAGCAGAGTCGATTGCGGAATATCTGATATTTGGATATTCCGAGAGTTTTTGTTCAGTAAGGTAGAATTTTTCAAAATAATATAAATCAATATTATTTATGAATGTAAATTCTTTTGTTCTTTCAGACATGTAATCCATCATAAAAGACCATGGGAATTGCATGTATGTCAGAACTTTTTGCGGATTTTCAGCAGTACCACCTGGTATCAGCAGGTCGTACCACATTTTTACTTGAGATATGTTCTGCCAAATGACATGAGCCAAATCGTCATTGACGGAAATCATCGCTTCGTGCCAGTGGGCCTCCAGGTCTGTGCCAACAGCAACTGCCCTTCTATCCACGGCAGCCAATTCATGGAATTCTTTTATTTTTTTAGCGTAGTCAGATAGATCTTGAATTTCCGCAGAAAAAGATTCTTCAAGACCAGCTCTAGAGAGCCTTCTGGATATCCGGGCCCTATCGACCCAACCTCTAGCCATTTTGATCAGACCTTATATATTTAGCTATTTTCAACCAGCGATTATTGCGCCTAAGAAGAAGACTAAGCTTTTGGAAGTTCTTATTTATATAAAATTCGTAGCCAGGCTTTATGCCAGATACTACGCTATCGACTTCGATTGACTGCCTTAGGACTGGAAATGATTTTTTGAGTTCAGAAATCATTTCTTCTATTTCATATTCACCGACAAGGCTGCCATCCATACCAGAGATGAACATTATTGCAGACATTTCTACTTCTATTTCATCTATTGCATTTTCCACTGAAAATGTTTTATTTTCAGTTTCCCAAGAGTTTCTTATGGGCATAAATCTCTACCCCCTCGCACTCTCTAGGATTAAGTAATAAATTGGTTCACTTGATTGATTTATTGAATTATTTGACTCAGAGTACATTGGGCATCGAATTATGTAATTGTCAGATGAAAATACTGGACAGTTAACCGAGCTATTCCAGGAAATTGTGTCATCAGTTCTGTCTATTGCTGGTTCCGGGGAGAAAACCTTGCCAGCTGGCGAAATACTAGTTTTTGATCTTGATATTCCAAGATTGCTGTTATATGCAGTTATGAACATCCCGTTTAATTGGGCAGCTTCTTCTAACTTTTTTGCCCCTGATGCAATTTCAAAAATCTCTTTTGAGATCTTCATCAAACAATACTTTCTATGACTTCTACTTGTCTCTTAAGGCAATCAATGGCAGATTTGAGCTGCAAAACATTATCTGGCGTATATGAGCCCGTGCTTGGGACATCAAGATCTATTTCATTATCTATATTTTCTGGGTCAATGCCCAGCATGAGGCAGAGCATGTAACTGGAGTACTCCAAATACTGTAAAGCTTCATTTTTTGCTCTGGAAACCTGATTCTCAGATAATGCCATTTTTATCTACCTTCTCAAAACTGCCCATATTCTCCACAAAATGTGCAACTCACTTTTCCGTCTTGATTTGGAGAGTCGCAACCAAAAACCTGATTGCAATTTGAGCACCAGTGAAAGTGCCCATTTGTAATCCAGCTTCTTGTGGAATTTTCTTTTTCTTCTTTTATTTGTTCTGATTTTTTTAGCAATATCACATGTTTTTTAATGTGATACTCGAGCATTTCAGCAAAAGGCTTAAGTCTCTCTAGCTTATCGCCACCTGTAGCTACGGCTCTAGATGTAAAGAATATTGGGAGTCCGTCATATTCTGCCGCTTTTATAACCGGAGTATTGTCTACGACTTCCTGGACTATGCCAATATCTTCTTTTTTCCAATCTTCAGAAACTGAATCCGGATCTATGCCAAGCATTTCGCATAGTTCAAAAATGCGTCGCGCATTCTCAACTATCTCTCTTCCGGCTATTCGCAGCCTTACCTCTTCGTGTACATAGTTGGATGGCGAGTTATTGGATATTTCGCTCATATTCAATCGACCTATGAAAGCGCTTCTAGCTGATTCTTTGCTGAAAAATACCTTTTTAGATGAAATTCAAGCAATTCAGCAGAGGCCCAGAGGAAATGGCCTTCCTCCAGTCCAGAGTCAGAAGCTTTCCATCCCTCCCCCAAGGTATCTGGGTCGATCAAGGCTTCTATTGCAATTCGGAAAACCTCTGAGCTTGCTTGCTCCATCGCTCTTTGCAGTATCTCCCTCTTTGAATCAGATGGGACTAGTGCACTTATTTTAAACGTAGCCATTGGCCTTCTCCTGTACGTAAGATTTGCGCGAATCTACTGCCAATATTTTACTACGGAAAGGCCTTATTCATAGTAGAACTCGCCAGTGTCAAGCGCTGTTGGTGGCAGATTTCTGTGCCACACATTGACAACCATGACGTTTCTTTTTCCAGACATTGCTGGAGTAGTCCCATGTAAAACGTGTCCGGCATCAAAGATAATTAGCCTATTTGCTTTACAGGCAATTCTTTCCCTCTTTGATACGTCAACCAGTAGTGGTGCGACAATTTCCTGCTCAAGAGCATTTTCACTAAAATCATCTATTACCGATGGATACATTTCGAGAAATCCACCGTTATCGGCATCTGTTTCTGGACCGTAATAGACGCACCCTATCCTTGGTCCAGTGAGAACTTTCGTCTTGGCGTATCTGAAAGTATCCTCGTCAACGTGTGGCCCAAGATACTGGCCAGCATTGAATGTCCTCGTCCAGTACTCAAAACCACATAAATCGTCCAGTGGGAATGGAAGATTATTTTCCCATATCTTCTTTACAACTTCTTGCCTGATGGTCCTCGGCTGAGACTTGTGCCACCCATCCCAAAACATGTATGGGGCAAAACAGTCGGACTGCTCACTGTGGTAAGAATTTATTTCCGAAGCAATTCTTTCATCATCACCCATTGATCTGGGGAAAAATGAGTGATCATTGATTATTTTCAGACAAGTATCTTTGTCTAGGAAGTTATCGATTACTTTCATTTGATTTAGAACATATCATATTGGCTTTATCTGGCCACTAACGCTCCCATGCCCAAAGAATTCAAGGTAGGAAATCCTGACGCCTGACTCAACGGGTCGTACTGCATGACTGCCAAGAAATCCGGAAGGGTAGATAATTAGTGTCCCATTTTTAGGTTTAAATACCTTGCTTATATACTTAAACTCCAACTCGCCACCTTCGCACCTATCCGAAAGAATCAGCGACATCGACAGAACATTAAAAATTGGATTCTCGTTCTTGCCAGCAGTACCTATTGCATTATCGTGATGCATCCCCATGCCTGCAATAGGTGGGTAAGAGGCTATATGCGCATCCGTTCTCCATTGAAGACAGTCGTATACCTCTGGGTATATCCCGCGATATGCGTTAATGCACTTTGAAACACATATCTCTATGTTGTTATATAAGTCAATATCTTCTTTTGGTGATGACTCGTTGAACAGTTTCAGATATCTGCGCGGAGCTTGGTCCACCTGTGATTTTGTAAATCTATACCCGCCCCTATTTACGTAAAAGCCCTCATCGTCTATGTAGTAATCCTGCGGCTCGTCGGCTTCTCTTCTCATCATGTATTCATCAATAAACTTATTGTCTATATTTAGGGCATCGGGAAACTCAACAACCCCATACCCATGGTTGATATGAGGCATGCAGTTTGTCCTATCTGCAACTTCCCTTTGTCTCTTTATTTCTTTAGCTGAGATTTCTGAAACTTTGCATTCAAATATTTCGCCATTAAATATTTGACCAATCTTCCCAGCATCTTGACCGAATAGGTAAAGTGTCCTTTCGCCGTTTGGATCATTTTCGTGCGGATAAGGCCACCCGTATATTGATGCATCAACATAACTAATTCCAGCACTATTGAGCATCTCTGAAAGATGATCTTCGTGCGATGCATCTCCAATGTGATTTGCATCTACGTAAATTCCAGAAAATTTTGCGTCTATTACAGATTTTGCATTCGGCATAACGCCAGCACCCATGCATATTGAAACAATGACATCACATTCTGTTGACATTCTCTCAATGGTGACCAAATCAATAAGATCACCGCTTTTCCCTCGTTCGATACTGGCATTTGACCTTCCCGATGAAGCCCAGTAAACGTCGTGACCATTGCGCTTTGCCGCCGTAGCTAGCGAATATCCCATTTTGCCAGTATGGAGTATTCCGACCTTCATTTCTGATCTCCGTTGTCTTTTAGCTTATAACCGGTTGTCATGTAGATGTTCGAGGAAATTCTTGCTGCTTCAGGATTTGCAATCGGATCAATGACATTTTCAAGAACATCACTATTTGGCGTCCCCTGACAATACCAGCCAAGGTATGAGTATCTTGTTCCGGATGTAACTGGTTGAACCTCGTGAGCTGCGACGTAATTTGAAGGAAAAAATATTACAGAACCCTTTTTGGGCTTTATTGCTATATCGAGGTAATTGAAGTAGTGATGACCGCCAGTAAATCCAGTTCCATCGTTCTCTTCTTCGGTGTCGAAACAGTCATTGATATATGCGACTGTTGAAACTATATTTCTAGTTGCAAGTTGATCTTTTGGATGTGGCTTTCCATATTCATATTCTGTTTGAATATCTGCGTGAAGACCAAGAAATGAACCTTTTGGATAGGCAACTATATGTCCACGTATTCTCCACCAAATACACTTTCCTGCCAGTGGAAATTTCCTAAGATAGTCTTGCAGGCATGAGTCTTTGACATCTTCAAGATAGTCAATTGTTTCCTGGACCCTTTTGTCTGAATTTTGATGTATCAAACTTCCACGCCATGGCATTACGTCAATAGAGTCTTTTTTGAAGAAGTAGTTACTCTTGTTTATGTATCCATCTTCCCCGGTAATTGGGTCAACTCCAGGGGTGTACATTGCATCACGCTCCTGAGCCAGGGTTGCATGACAGAAATTCCTAACCCACTCCCAGTCAAGCGAAAATACTTCTTCGTAAAGAACAACACCGCCGCCAAGATGTTTACCGATCACGTTCATACTCACCAAGATCAATCATGTATTGCATGTAGTCAATGATTCTTTCAATCAATTTTTTTCTATCTTCATTTGACTGAATGTGATTAAAACACCCATAAACGCTATCTATCGCAAATTGGACAAGGAAATCCTCTGGTGGTGGAGCTCCATTGAATTGCTCGTATTCAAAGAATGAAAGATTATGGTAATCCCATGGCCTAAATTTCAGTTTTCTTTGATGTGGAAACCAGCATGGGTAATGCCAAGCATGACCAGCATGCCGCATATCTGGGTGCATCTCAACGAGTGTTTTTACAAGTGGGACTGGTGCTGGTCTTCCGTCCTCGTATGGCTCGGTTCGGAATAAGTCATCGTCTGGCCCAAAACATCTTTCAAGATCGCCATTTTGGGTGAATAAGAACTTTTGCCCGAATAGTGGCAGTCCTGAAAGGTATGCCCTTGAAAACCTACGCATTCTGTCTTCAGATTTATCACTACCAACCCATGGTTCAACTGCAATAACTTTAAAGTCTTCATTGCCTATTGAATTCTGGAAATCTATTACATCATTTGGGATGGATCCATCTTCCGAATAAACAAACATTGTAACTTTTTGATACAGGTGTGAATATTCGCTCAGCGCATAGATGCCTTTTGTAAATACAAGTGGGATATGGTCAGGGTTTGGTCCTACTGTATTGTCTCTCTCTACACCCTCTATGCTCCACGTATCCCCAAAGTCAGAATTTACCACTATCTTTCTATTCGGCTCATACTTGGGTTTCTCTTTGCCAACTTCGCATCTAGTGAATACTCTTTGATCATGCGACCAGCCAGGTGAAAAGGAGTGGAGAACTGCCCTGTTATCCCAGATAATAAGGTCACCCTCGCCCCACCACCATGTGTAACGAAGTTCCGGATTCGTCAACTGTTCCTGCATGTATTTCTTCAGATCGATAAACCACTGTGGATTATCGTCTGAGTCAAGTCTCATGTCATGGCCAGACCAGAAAAGCATTGTCTCACCAGTGCATGGATGAGTTCTGAGCGCCGGGTGCTTGGGGAGTTCGTCTATTGATTCGCCAACAAACCCAGTTGCATTTATCAAATATGCATTTTCAAGATATGGCTTTATATGGTCAGGGCAATCTCTATATGCATTGACGAGACTATAGACATGCGTTTGACCAACATCGTTCGAGCATGTGAATTTATCCATTCTCACGCCAGTATAAGAAGGAACCTCTTCGAGGAATGGGTTATCCATATGCCACTGTGAATTTATAAACCACTCAACATCTTCTGTCTGTGTATTCAGGTTTCCGGCATGTTTTTGGTCAAAGAGTAAGCCAGGCATCAAAGAAGAGTAATCATTATCGCCCTTATAGATGTGACGCATGATCTCGCAAAACTCTTCATTGCTGGGATTAAGTCCTATAAATCCGATCATTTTGTTTCTTACTAATATTTCACCAAAGTAATCCGCATCATCGATCACTTCCCTTGGCGTAACGCCACGCACCTTGAAACCCAGATTTCCCAACCTGAGTCCAGCAGCAATGCCACCTTTTAATTTTTTCACTTCGGCTCATCCAATCTCATGTGACCATCGTGTCGCGGGCCTATCTGTTGACCTTTTTCATCAAGGCCAGTCCTTATTCCGCCCATCCATGTCCAAGGCTGCTCGGTGACTTTCCTCATCTTTGCTTCCCCGTAGGAGGCCCTGGCATCCATTAGCTCTGGCTTATCCCAATAATTTTCTACTTCAAATTCAACCATTGGCATCAATGAGGTGTCGTAGAACTGGAAAAACATAAATGGCATTCCAGATGGGAATGTCACTGGTTCTCCAATTTTCGTTATTTTCCAATTCATATTGAACTCATCTGGCCACCAATCCGACGGGATTGTTGCAGTTAGGGGTACGGCTCCATCAATGAAATAGTTTGGAGCACCAGATACCCATGTCCATATATTTTTTGGTGTAGAAAATGTCCATCCAGTTGTAAATGACATAATGCCGACAATACTTGGCATGACTATTGCTTTTTGATATTCATGCCCATCTGCTTGGAATGTTGCAAACTCACCAGAGAGAACTCTCGGAACTGACTGACCACCATCCCACTGAACAACAACATCATGCTGCAAAACCATCTCCCACCCAGAGGTATTTGCCTCTGTAAGGGGAAGGCATTTGTATGCATGCTTGTTGTATGTGTCGTCCATCCAGTCGCGCCTAACTAGGCACTGCCGTATTTGAGGTGGATTCTGGTGAGTCCTAGTCAGGGCTACCTTCATGAAATGCTGGAAACCTGACCAGATGCAGCTGCTAGACCAGAAGTTGTAGACACATTTGACCCATAACTTCCAGTCTGATGATTTCTGTCGTTGTAGTCATACATTGTGACTGCAGAATATTTCGTACCCTTCGTCACAGGCATTGAGGCGTGTGCGTAGATGAAATCAGACGGGTGGATGATTACATCACCCATTTCTGGGAAGAATTTAAGACCCTGATATGGCATGTAGTAATCACCACCCTCGTAACCGCCATTGATGTAGCCAATTGCCGAGACTGCACAGCTGTAAGAAAAACCAGAGTCTGGGTGAACGGAGAAGTGCTGCCCCTCTCCATACTTGACGAAATTTGTAGCCTCTTCATATTCCAGGGAGAGGTTATACAGACCAGAATAGTGCTTTACGCACTCTCTAACACCAGATATAACTTCTGTATAAATAGCGCCTAGATCTGAATAATTCTCATCAGTAATAGGAATATCGCTCTGTCGCAACTTGAAATCAAAGCAGTCTCTGTAATCTTTCATAATTACCTGATCGCCAACCATCGCCTGATTCCACTTGTATCTATCACTGGCGCTGTCAGTAAGAACGGCTTCAAGTCGCTCTACAAAGTTGGAGTCAGATGGCCAAACGTTCTTGTAAAGAACAATTCCAGCATTTGCATGCCCAAGATAACCGGCTACTTCCATTTTATTCTCTCCCTAGTTTTGTTATTGTATAAAAAGAAGGTGTTGTCCAGCGTTCGCCAGAGAGTATCTCCTTAACGCCATGCAGGTAATTTATATCCCCGGGATGGGCAACTGCAAGGCCCGGTTTTATCTCAACCTCAATACCGTGCTGTGGGTAGTATATTTCACCACCAGTAAAGTGGTCATTCCAGTAAATTACTGAATTCAAATCATATGTAGGAAATGGGTTTGGGGTTCCATCATTTAGCTGTTTATCAGCATGTGGTGATTGGCTATTCCCGGGAAGCCACCGGACAAGAACGGGAGGCCTACATGAAACTGTCACGTCATACTTTTCAGATATGGCCTCGGCCATTCTGTGTATATATTTATCAATAAGGCTGAAAATCTCTGGTGATATCCTTTTCAGGATCTCACCGCTGCACATTCTATCCCGCCAATACGATGAGTCATATATGCATGTTCCGTCATCATTGAATTCGTCATCCTTGCCATTTTCCCACTCTGATATCGATGGAAAAAAATTCTGCATCACCTCGAGATCTTTTTTATCAACAAAATCTTTTATGATTAATATATTCTTGCTTGAATTGCCAAAGTGGCCGGGCTCAACAAGTGATTTTTCTTCAAAGAATGTCATCAGCGCATCATGCTACAACATTAATTAAAGATCTGCGATTCACCACCGAGTATTGATATTTCACTATTTTCTGCAGCCCAAACTGCTGCATCAACCTCATCATTTAGTAATGGTTGATTTTTTATATTTAAACTTGTGTTTAAAAGAATTGGAACTCCAGATATATTTTTCCATTCCTTTAGAACTCTGTACAGGCCAGGATGCTGTTTGGCTGTCACTGTCTGAACCCTGCTCGTGCCATCCACGTGAACAACTGCTGGTATCAGGGATGGGTTTTTGCACCTAACGGCAAACTGCATGTATGGAGACTCGCCATCCATTTCGAACCACTCAGATGCATGTTCAGCCATCACAACTGGAGCGAATGGCCTAAACTTCTCTCTCTTCTTAATTTTGTTTACGGCATCCTTGTTTCCAAAAGTCCTCGGATCAGCAAGAATGCTCCTATTACCCAATGCTCGCGGCCCGAACTCAGCTCGTCCAGACGCAACAGCAACTATGCCGCTATTCGTAAGTTCACTTATTATCTTGGAAACTGGATAATCTCCAGAAATATTTTTCCCTAGGTATGGACCATGCCATTCGACATGCCCCCCATATTCCGCTAAAGCTGCGCCGAGACTAGACCCAGCATCACCTGGATTTGGCATTATCCAAACATTTCTCCACATGTCGCTTATTAATGCATTCGCCTTGCAGTTGAGCGCACAGCCGCCCATGAATACAAGATTTTTAGAACTAGATAAACTTTGGGCAAATCCCATTATTTCCAATAGGCGATCCTCATATACCGACTGGACGGAGGCAGCTATGTCATATCTGTCCTGTTCGGACATCACCGTATTGGGCCAATTAGGGATTCCTTTGTGCATATTTATGGGCTGGTGATTGAAATTGGGAAAATAAGAATTAACTGTTGATTTAAATATGGATTTATCTCCAAATCCAGCCATCCCCATCAATATGTATTCCTCTTTCCCTGGCTCAAGTCCAAGCAAGTGGGTGAAGGCGCTGTAAAAAAGTCCAAAAGATACTGGGTAGCGAAGAGAAAATTTCTTACTGATTGATCTACCAGATGCTTGCCATATTGTTGCTGTTTCAAACTCTCCAATAGCATCTATGACGATAATCGTTGCATTCGTGAATGTGGACGTATAGTAACCGGCAGCAGCATGAGATAGGTGGTGGCTATATTGTTTTTCCTTTATTGACTTTAGATATTCAAACTTATCTCTATACAAATTTTTATATTCACCATTTATGCCACCGAATAGTGTTCTTCTTGCTTTTTTCAGCATTCTTTTTTCGAAATAAGCTACGGATGATGGCGTACCGTACGCAAGTGCATCATCCAGCAGCTCCGGGGATATGGAAAATGAATTTTTAATTTTGTCATAGCGCTCTGAATGCGCAGCAAATTTTATTTGTCCATCAACAACAACGCTCAATGCGGCGTCGTGGGACGAGTCATTTATTCCCCATATAATATTATTTTTGATCATAAATAATTAGTATAAATAGAAATCTTTGTCTTCTTTATTTTTAATTTTCTTAAATAAAATAACCTTAGCTCTTGACCGTAGTAGCGAAAAAAAGGTAAGAAACCTAAAAAATCTTACCCTTGCTCTCTTTCCGAATATCACGGCATTTCCTCCAGTATTGAAGCTGGTATCTCTTCTCCCAGCATTTGCTCAGCGTAATGTATTTGATCATGCAGACCGGGGTGTTGGCTATTTATTGATATGTACCAAAATTTCTCCTGACTTTCTGTCAGTGGTACATGATCACACGTCTCAAGTCTTGATGGCGCGCCATGCCTCCTCCACCTTCCATCTCCACCTATCTTCATCTCCATTTCTCTAAATCTGGCTATCTGATTAGTGGATGTTTCGAGACGCAGTTCAGATTTTCTTTTAATGGTGAAAACATCATGAGAGTCAGCAAGGGACGGGTAGTTGGAATGAAACCAAGTCATACAATCGAATGGTATTTCCATAGATTCAAATATTTTCTTTAAGGAATGAAGTGCTGACATATTGGAAAAAGCAACTGTTTCTGGCGATATTAAATGTTTTTTACCCATGTGATCGACAAGCCGTAGTGGCTTATTTCCCAACCCCATATTGTTGTGCATATATGAATCAAATGTTTTTTCCCAGTAGGCATGACCAAATATTATTCTTCCGTCTTCAACACCTCCATCGGCATTAGATTCATTGCCTTCAGCGCTATTAATCCAAGAGTAGGGAAACCACAACCTATACGGGTCAGGCATTAGCGCTAGAACATGCTTTGGAGGTCCGAATTTCGCGGACGCATCCATAGTGAGAGCTGATATTTTTCTATACCCAGCCCCAACTTCTGAGTAATTATTTACTGTTTTGCCAGTAAACAGCTCAACGATTGATGGCCACGAATAATCAACCGGAAGCCCTTTTGAAACAGTGTACGAGCAGCCAATACACGCATAGTGCGGATTTTCTGAAAATTTTCTCATTGAGTATGGGGATGATTTTCCATCAAAATCAACTATTCCATTGTCATTAACGTATTCATATGATTTATTTTTATCTATAAAACTTTTTTTTGTCTCCTCATCATATTTTGCTGTGTCATATATAGAGAAAAAAGCCCTATCTGCTGCAGGATTAGAGAAAAATGAAAGAGCGTAAAGTTCATTCGGGTTCAATAATTGATTCTTTATTTTCCTCATGACAATGTTCTTCCTTTGGTTTTTGAGGGAGCATTTCCTCATCGATGGAGTCGATGTAACCCTTTGGAATTACTTTCCATATCTGTTCTGGATTATCAACCCTCTTCCACCAATTTCTATAAACTTCACTAACAAGACTCAGACAAATAGACCTAACTCCTGGCCAAAAGAGAGTAATTGTCATTCTTTCTCCAGATAAAAGCTTTGTTACACCGTGTGTATAAAAATGATTTGCCGGAAATGTGATTACGTCACCAGCGGATGGTTTGATTTTGTAATCAAGGTAGTTGAAGAAGAACTCTCCACCATCGTATTCATCGGTTAAATAGACAACAGATGCATAATCGTTAAAGTGTTCCGATATTGGAACAGGAGGATTCTCATTACCCCTTTCCTCTATTATTAGTTCACCCCATGGGTGCCCACTGTCGTTATGGGACTTGATTTCATCGCCAATCATCCATCTGTTATATGAAAGATTTGTCGGTACGAAGAGGAGTTGCCCGTAGTGTTTCTCCAGCTCCTCATGTATTTTATTTTTTATTTCTCTATCAATCTTGAGCAAATCTGGATTTTCGCCCTTTTCATTGCTTAACGTATAGTGCTGCCTTATATCTGGGTAATATTTTTCCTGTTTTACCCAGTCAGATTCCCCAAGGAGAAGATTTCTAAATATAGAAAGTTCTTCCTCTTTTAAGAAATTCTCTAAAACTAAGAGTTGTGGCGGCCTATTTCCGTATTCGATTCTTTTTGAGTTCATGGCATTTTCCTTAAAAAATCATTTCCGATTTTCTCCTCAAGGAGATGTTCTGCAAAGTGAATTTGATCGTGGATCCCAGGATGCTTGCCGATATCGCTAGCAACACTCCACCATTTTTCTTGATATTTAGTCTGTGGAAGATGGTTACATTCATCCCCAAAGCCAAGCCTTCTCCATGGTGTTCTATATATTTGACTTATTTCCGCTTCCCCATCCCACCAAGTGTCGTTCATTTTTGTTGAGCTTTTTATTAGATTTTGTGATTTTAAAATTTGTGTATTATTCTCAAAAATTTTTGCTTGAACATAATTGTTTTCATAATGCTGAATTTGTGAAAGTAAGTAATTCAGCTCATTATCCCATGAAGAAAATTTAAAGTTTATGTTATTAATTTTGCAATAATGCAAAAGCATTTCCAGAGAAGTAAAGCTATTGAAAATTGTTAAGTCAACAGAAGAAGTTGCCCTCCTGCCGCTGCTGTCAGAGAATACAAAAGGTTTTACTGTTTCTGGCTTATCGCTACCACTTGCAAATGAGTGGCGAACATCAAGAAAATACTCATGAACGTCGGTATGCCATGAAGCGTGAATTGTGTGATTTTTCTCGTTTCTCAGATCCGCATATGAGTTTATTGTCCACATTCTGTAAATATCTGGGAAAAGAGCTAAGACATTTTTGGGTTTCCCAAATTCAGCAAATGAGTCAAATGCGACGGAACAGAGAAACTCCATTCCAGAACCTGGTGAGGAGAGATTATTGACCTTCGCCCCAGTAAGTTTTCTTATAATTGATGGCCACGAGTACTCTTCAATTAACCCCATAGAAACAGTGCATGAGCAACCAATACAAACAAAGTCTGGATTTTTCTCTAGGCCCACCCTTCCCCACGGAAGAGATGATCCGTCAAAATCAGTTATCCCACACAGATTTCTTCCAGGATAAGGCCTATTGCTGTCCCTTGGCTCAAGTGACTCTTCATATATGATCGCAAATGGATCTTCTACATTATTGCCAAATGATGAAACAATGGGGTCTTGCCCACTATTTCTTCTACTGATTGACATACAAGGATAATACTTCACGTCACGGTCCGCCAATGCGCTTACCAATCAGTTAAGTCTCAGACTGATACCATTCAAAATATGATTAATTTTGATCTTTCTTATAAAGAAATATATCCAAAAATATTTGTTTACAGGAATATTCTTCCCAATAAGGAACACATACATTCGATCCTTAGAAAATCGCTTGATTCTTCAGATGGTAAATATCATTTTGGGCAATGGAAAGATTGGTATGGATTTGGGAGGCTGTGCGAGCCAAAACAATACAACGTTTTAGATACAGATTTTTCAAACCCGATGTACGATCACGAAAGATCAATAGAAGAGCAACTCCAGAACGTTATTAGTTCAGTATTTTCACACTACGTTGGAATAAATAATGTACCGATTCCGGATAATTCGATAATTTCAAGAGTTAGCTTTGCCGCATACTATGAGGGAATCGAGACAGGCAATGGAAATGTAATGCAATATCACACCGATTATATAGTTAGTCAACATTTCAGTAGATTTGAAAATTTTCTTCTTACATGCACAATTTACATAAATGATGACTATGAGGGGGGGGACATTAAATTCACCAGCCTCAATGGTGAATTTCTCAACTATAAACCAGAGGCCGGAGATGTCGTAGTTTTCCCATCTGGATCGCCAGTTTTCCCGGGAAGAGAGCCATATTTTCACGCAGTAAAAGCTGTAGATTCTGGTACAAAGTTTCTAATACGCTCTTTTGTTAAATATCAGCATGAAGGATCTGGGGAATGGTTGCTAAACGAAAAGATTTATGGAAAAAAAAGATGGATGGAACTCGAGCAGGAAAGAGTACTTAGTACTGCCGGAAGAGTTTCAAATCAGATGCAGCTCATTGATGGAGTAAAGCACTACTCCCAGTATCTAGTTGATGCTTTTGGGTTTACTGAAGAAGATAAAAAGCAATTAGGTTATGAGGTTGGTGGATTTTACGAGTGATTGAATTTACTTAGATATTTAAATATCCATCAATATCTCTGCGAATTATTTCAAGAGATAGATTAATACCGAACTGCTGTTTTTTACTCGGCCACTTTTCCCCATCATCAGAAACCTTTGGGGAGTGGTCGCGCCTGCCGTCCTCTTTATACTTTTCCTCAACCCAGGGGAATGTTTCATTTGTTACACCACGTTCCCCCAAAAGGAAACCATTCGCATATCTTTTTATGCGCCTTCCAGTCCTGTCGACTAAGAATTTTTCGAAGTTTCCTCTTAACGGAACAAAACTTTTTGCTCCATCTGGAATTTTTACAGGATCTGCATATGACCACGGTATGTCCTCTTCGTGGTACGGAACGCCATTTTCATTCAGGTCAGCTGAATACGAACCGGTTAAGTACTTCCATAGCTCATGCTGTTCTTGCAATTTGAATAAGCCTGGAACGTAATTCTCATCGTATGTATGTTTATCAAATCTACCGTTAGTTAACTCTGTAAATTCATATGTTGTATTGAAGTTATCCTCAGCATACTTTTTTGCCACCTGCCCAGGTGTTGACTGGATACAGTTTTGCTCTATGTAAGAGTTGAGCCCATTCTGAAACTCTGGATACCCATGACATACAAAATCATCTACAGTTACTGCAATTATTGAAAAGTCTGGCTCTGATGAATATATCTTGTTCAGTTGCTCCAGAACTGAGTGCTGTGGTATGTTTCCGCACCCCGCTGCGACATTAAATAAAAGTGTTACTTTTCCCTTGCGGCCAGCGAGAAGGTCTTGATTCCGCAAATCAGCAGAAGAGACCTTTATGTCGTATATGGATATTGGCAATTCAATCTCATCAACTACTTGTTTAGAGATTGGATAAGTGATGTTGTCCAAAGATGTCATGTCTACTTAAACGATGGTGGGAAATGCGGTGGGAAATGGGGTGGGAAAAATGGAGGGAAGTGAGGGGGGAAATGTGGAGGGAAATGAGGAGGGAAGAATGGGGGAAAATGCGGTGGGAAGTGCGGAGGGAAGTGGGGAGGGAAGAACGGAGGGAAGTGGGGCGGGAAGTGCGGAGGGAAGTGTGGGGGGAAGAATGGTGGGAAAAACGGAGGGAAGTGTGGGGGGAAGAATGGTGGGAAAAACGGAGGGAAGTGTGGGGGAAAGAATGGTGGGAAAAATGGAGGGAAATATGGCGTCGAAACGACATAATCAATAACCTCACCGAGCGGTAGAACTGAGTTTGCTGCTTCTGTCTGTGATGTGACTTTATTTAAGTTTCCCGAACCTATGGTTCCAGAGGCATCATTTATCGGAGTTGTTGTTGATGCAGATCCAATAAATCCAGCATTAGTTACAGCTGTTTGCGCGGAGGCGGACGTAAGCCCGGACAGGTTTGGGACCACGCCTTTCGGGAGATCTGGTTCTTTCTCTTGATTTGCTCCGCCAGCCATTTTAAAATCCTCTTAATTTTAGACCTTTAGGTCACCAGACAGAAGCCATGTGTTGGAAGACCGCTTGCGTAGTGTAGCAGTTGACCACTGTGCACGCAGTCTAGATCCAAGAGCGTTATTTACAGTTACTCCAGCAGAGGCTGTTACCTGAACTTCACCAGCGCCTACTCTTATTATCTGTATAACTGACCCAACTGGGAAGTTATCGCTTGCATCTGCCGGAACTGTAATTACTGAAGTTCCAGCCGATGCAGTCATTTCCAAGGTTGCATACCTGTGTGTTGTTGAGTTAAGCGTAACGCTTGATGATACAGATAAGTACTCTTCTGGAAAGAATGTCTTTGCTGGCAAGGTTACGCTTGCGCTCGCATCAAACTGAACACTTCCAGATACATATGGTGCAACAATTGAGGCACTTGATAATGAAGCGCTAGAAAGTGATGCGCTACTTATTGGCTTGCTAATTGTGAATACGTTACCACTAGTAAATTGTATTGACGCAGTTAGTCCATTAGAGGTTTTCCAATGAATTAATTGTCCAGACATTGATGAGTACATCTCAACAAATTGGTCAAACGAGGCGTAGTTTACCCTTGCTCTTCCTTCCGAACTTTCACCACTGAGTGTTACGAAGTCTGCTCCCCCAACACCGCCAACTACATGCAGTGAACCAACCTGAACCGATGCATTTGTTCCGGAGAATACTTCTGAAGAATTTGTTGCTCCAGTAAGGAAATTAAATTTTCCAGTTGAGTCGTCATATCCCATGAATCCGACGGACGCTGCTGTTCCAGAATAGTAACGGAATGAAACGCCACGATCCTTATTGTCATCAGATATTGGTGCAGTGTCTCCACCTAAGACAATAATTGGGTCATCAACAGTAAGCGTTGTTGAGTTTATTGTTGTTGTAGTTCCATTAACAGTTAGATCACCACTTACTGTTAGTGGCCCACCAACAGTAAGATTACTTATATTCAGGGCACCAACGCTCGCTGTGGTCAAGCTTGCCGACTCAGCATACAACATGTAGTTATTAGCTGATACCCCCACAGAGATTCTCACAGCATTTGATGAATCTCTTACTTCAAGCATGTTTGATGAACCAGATACCTGGTCATATAAAACAAACGCTGCAGATGAACTGTTTGATCGCTGAACAGCAAGATGAACGGAACTAGATGCATCGGAAGTCATTGAGCTTGACAGGTCGCTTGCATAGCTTGCTGAAACAAGAATTCTTGGACCAATTGTTACTACTGGTGAGAATCCGCTGTTAGCGGTACTAGTAGTTAGCTGTATTCCAGATGCAACGTTTCCAGAGAAGTTGATTCCCTGTATGTAAGCAGATGTATTGAATGTTCCTATGCTGTACTGAGACGCCAGCCTTAATGTTTCGTATGGCGCACCAGCATTTAGCGGTCTGAGAGATATTCTTGATTGACTTGCTGATTCGTTTGCAACTATTTGTCCGCCAGCAACAAATAGAGCGCTCGATACGCTTGCATTTGTGCCTATAGATGCTGTGCCAGTTGTTGTTATTGCAGCAAATGTTGGGCTTGCAGTTGTTGCGACAGACTGGCCAATTGCTATTGAGGCAGTTGAACCTTCGCCTGGGGTATGTGTTACGGTTACGCCAGTTCCTCCGGCAACATCTGCAACATAGTTGCCTGTTGTGTTTGTCCCCAGAGCAATTGCATTACTTGCTATGGATACTGAACCGCTTGATACAGCGAAATGATTTGAGTTAAATTGCGCTATACCTTTTTGAGTCGTACTTGCATCTTGTACCGAGCTGGTATTGTAGGCAGTTACCTGACCGTTTGAGTTAACTGTAATTGAGGATATAAACGATGTCGTGTCGGAACCAGCATTGCTTGATGTGATTACTGGATCAAACGATATCGAAGCAGTTGAGCCTTCGCCTGGTGTGTGAGTTACAACTATTCCACCAGATCCAACTATGTTGGTCATGTAGTTGCCAGTTGTGTCTGTTCCAAGTGCAACTGAATTTGCTGCAATTGTGAATGCACCTGAAGCATTGACCGTGATATCACCAGATGGCGTTTGATATTGGGGGACACCTGTTGCATCTGTAACTATTATCTGACCAGCAGTTCCACTCTGAAGCTTAAGTAAACCTATGCTTGCGTTCTCACTTATATCGCTATTAGTGATTGTGCCATTGGCGATTTGTTCAGCTGTAATCGCACCATTAGCGATTTGAACAGAACCACCCGAAACTGAGAAATGGCTTGAACTGAACTGAGCAATGCCCTTTTGGGTTGTACTCGCATCACGCACATCTGCGGTTACTGTTCCGGTTACTCGACCATAAGAATCAACTG
>Ga0129336_10000104_pt1 | contig 39766 bp, 34 predicted proteins | sample CPB6_02_DNA_FD_96878 | JGI IMG/M metagenome (GOLD analysis project Ga0129336, IMG submission 96878) | Freshwater to marine salinity gradient microbial communities from Chesapeake Bay, USA - CPBay_Sum_0.6_0.2_DNA | ecosystem: Environmental > Aquatic > Marine > Coastal | place: USA: Chesapeake...
AAATCGAACTGTTCGAAATAAGATTTATCTAAATTATAAATTGATTGCCAAGTAGTGATTGTCAAAAATTTATTTGTATGCTTTTCTTTTCCTGAATATTGTCGATGACAAAAAGATTCAACATCGTAACCGTATGACTTAAAATCTGTGTACATTTGTTCAACTAGAGAAGTTGTGGGAACAATTAGTAATCCTTTATTGCATTGTTGTTGAATGTATCTTACAATAAGATATTGAATGAATGACTTACCAGATGCAGTTGGTGAAAGAAGCAATATTCTCCTACTTCTTATCGCTTGAACGAATGCCGCTTTCTGATAATCTTTTGGTTCGAAGGGTGTATTTAGAGTTGATATAAAATCTTCAGCTTCTTTCAAAGAAAAATTTTCTTCTAGCTCAACATCTTTATGAAATGCAATGCTGTATTTTCTATCAGAACAAAACTTTCTGATATAAGGTATTAATCCATAGTATATTTGATTAGTTCTTAAATCAAACAGACGAATTTTTCCATCCCACAATTTATTTTTATACGCAGGAACAAATTGATATCCTGGGACCTGAAATGTGAAGTAGTCCGAAAGTTCTTGAGATAAACTTCTTTCACAATCTATATGAATAAAAGCTTCATTTTTTTTCGTTACTACTAAATCCATCATCTACTTCTTCCCATGTGCTATCGCCCATTAAACGTACTGTCATAACATATGTATAGTGACTTGGGAAAACGCTCCAATTATCTGGTCCAATTATACTAAGAACATTTTGTTTTTTTCTGGAATCACAATAAACATAATAGCATTTCCCATGAACGACTCGAAAAGAGTAGACACAATCATGCATCATTTCACTGACCTGTATACGATTGTTTAGTGATTCCGCTTGTTTTTTTAAAACCTCAACTTGCTCCATTATTCTGTCATATTCTTGTTTTGCATTTAGCTTGCTAACATTTAACAGAATATCTTTTTCTTTTTCAATAGCAATAGGAGCAAAAGCAGGACTTCCTAGTTCCATAGGATAGGGAAGACTGCTTCTTCTCATTAAGTCATGTTCATCGAGTTCCATTATACACCTTGAATAAATCTTTCCCATTCTATAAATGATTTAAGTTGGAATGTCCTACTATGCAATTCTTTTAGAATCATTTCACAACAACTAATAATTTCATCGTGCATAGTTTTATTAGCGATACATTTTTGAATATCAATATCGCCATCCAAGTATGTCGCAATGTCACTCTTCAGCACAAAAGGAAATTGTTGCCATCCAAACTTTTGTAATTCTTCTGGTCCCATCTTTCCTGTATAGTATTCCCACTTTGTTTTCTTCAATTGATTATATTTGAATTCGGCTTCCTTCGACAATAATTTGTGCCGTGAAAGAATTGTCAAATATTTGCTATGAAGTTTTGGAATATCGAGCAGAGCTTTTCCTGGTTCAGTACGATCAATTTCAGTATCTTTTGACCATTCGGCCATCAATTCATCAAGTTTAGTCATAATAAATCTCCTCTTACGGAGTAATTATACATCAATTAAAACAATTTTTCAATATTAAAATATGTAAATCTGAAAGAAGCATCCGCTGTTATAACGTTATCGGGACTGTCTTGAGTTGAAAGAGAAAAAGAAGAGAGTGATGTCGGAAAAAGATTAAAAAATTTAAAACGATAATAAGGAGTAAAAGACGATGAATATACGGTTAATGTTGCATCCGAAAATTGAGGATTCGGTTTGTTACTTACTTTAGATAGTCTACTCAGATTTTCATACTCCTGAAAGTTTTCAGGAAAAGTCATACCTCGAATCCAATCATGGATCTCTATCCAAGATCTCATTTCTTCATCGATGGCAAAAGTAACATTCATTATATCATATATTGCTTTTTCACCTGGAGAATACATATCAACGAATGGTGTTGGCACAGTTATTTCACCTAACGATATTCCTGGAACATTTACCATTTGACAAAAAAATTCCATATTAGGAATTCTTTTAAAAGTTAAATGGAACTTATTAGGATGTAAAAAGTTTTGGTTGGAGGGTGTCGTTGATAATGCTATATTTGTCATTGTTTTTTAATATACTGTGATATGTCTATTACTGTTTCTTTCTGAATCATATCAATAATTTTACTTGTTAATTGTATCTCTTTTTGTATAAAAAACATTTTCTCTTCGAGTTCTTTCATTTGATTATGATAGAACTCTAATTCTTTTAATTTTCTGGCTCTAACATCGAGTAGATCTGATATAAGAATTATTTCACTCATAGTTGTATTTATGCATAAAAAAAGAGGAGAATCTTTCGACTCTCCTCTTAAAGGGGTTACCCCCAACTACTATCTCTCTACGGAGATTTAATTACATTAGATTAGAAATCTTGAATCCTCTGTAATAGTTGTTGCTTGTGGCAGTAAGAGCACCATTGCCTTGTGTAGTACCTTCAGCAAATGGGTTAGCAACTAGACCATAACGTGTCTTGAAGCCGATCTTTGGCTGGAAGGTGTTAGTGTCAACAGCGCGAACCATTTGTAGAGGAACGTATGGGCAGTAGAAAATACCTGCGTCATAAGCATTCGAACCTTTGAAGCCGATGACTGCAAACTCAGATGTTGAACCTGTTGGGAAGTATGGGTCAATGTAAACCTTGATACGACCAAATAGGGTACCAGCAAATGTGTTGCCTGTGTCATCAACAGTCAAGCTAACTTGACCAGCAAGTGCTGAGTTGTAATCAAGAATACCAGCCATTGCAAGAGCAGATGCTACGTCTGACGAGCAGATCATAACATTACCTTTACCACGACGAGTCAACTTAGCGATTTGGTTAGCTTCACGCTCGATCTGGAATGCAAGACCCTTAACTTTTTCAACCATCCAACGACCATTCGAATCCGTGTCTAGGTCGAATGTACCGACAGTTGTTGTACCAACTTTACAGCCGACTTTCGAAACAGTGTAGATTGTGCGAAGGACTTCACGATTGATCTCAGCAAGAATTTCTGAAGAAAGAATATTGCTGAGTTCTGTCTCTGCGTCAAGACCATGAACTGCTTTAAGATCTTGTGCAAGTTCCATCGAGTATTCTGCTTTAAGAGCACGAGTCTTAGCAGTAACAGTAACTTTCTCGATGCTGAAGCCCATCTCTAAAGGTGTAAGACCTTCAGCAGTTGCAGTTGCCATTCCACCAGCAGTATTAGCATTGAATACGCCGAAAGGAACATCTGAAGTTGTTGCTTTTAGACCAAATGTTTGTTGTGCAGTTGCAGAAGCACCAGCGTGTGCAGTATTAGCTTCATTGTAGAAAGCTTCTGTACCAGTTGATGCGCTGCGATTATCACCGTACATAGTACGCATTGCGAAGATCATACCTGTAGGACCAGTCATAGGCTGAACACCGCAAACGTCATAAGCGATAAGATTAGGAAGTGAACGACGAACCAAGCTGATAAGAATTGGATCGAAACCAGCAACTGGACCTGCATTCTGAGCATCAGCACCACCAAAACCGCCTGTACCAGAGGAATTGGTTGGTGCAGCTTCAGTGATAACGCCAGCTTCTTTTGCCATAGCTTGAATTTGATTTTCAAGAACGACAGCGGTGACTGCACGACGATAAGGATCGCTGATCTTAGGAAGATCGGCGTGTTCTAGGACCGGAGCCCATTTCTTTTGAAGTTGTTCGGAAAGATACATCTAAATCTCCTTGTTGTTTTTTAAAATTAAATTCTTGTTGTTTTTGAGATTGACTGAACGATAGAATTCATGAAAGAATCGGTAACGACTGCTTTCTGCCCGTCTTCTACTTGTTCGTTGAGTTGACTCTCATCAGCTTTCTTTACACCTGAAGGAAAATAATTCTCGCGAATTGTCTCAAGTTTTGTTCTGTATTCTTCCTCTGTGGAAAAATCTACACTCTCTGCGAGTGATTTAATTTTTTCGACTTGAGTTGCGGTTAATCCTTCGCATACTTCATGTGTAACTACTTCTTTAAAAGCTTCAATGAGAGCAGCACGGTACTCTACACCACGCTCAACTTCTTCGTTAAGTTTGCTTTCAAGTTCGTCAACTTTACTTGCTAGTTCATCAACGAGGTCAACTTTTTCGGCAGGAACATCAATATAGTGTTCTGCGAATAGGTTACGAAGACCACCAATAAAGTCTTCGGTAATTTCTGTACGAATACCTTTTTCGATTGCGATTTCGTTTTCTTCCATCCATTCTTCGACAACGTAACCGAGATAATCGTTTACTTTATTAGTGAGATCTTCTTTAAGAGACTCAACAGCTTCTTCTAACATAGAAGCGTATTGTGCTTCAATTTCTTCTTGAATTTGTTCTACGCGATCTTGTACGCGAGCTTCAAAAATTGTGGAAACTTTTGTTTTAAAATCTTCAGAGATCGTCTTGTCATCTGCAAACAATGCATCAACGTCTTCTTTCATTTTCTTTTTCCACTGCATTTTTTCATCGATCTGTTCCTCTTCGGAAACAATCTCTTCATTCTCAACTTCTGCTTCTTCCATTTTAGCGGAAGCATCAGAAGCTTTAGTTGTTGGTGCAGCAGCAGACTTGGACATAAAATTCATCTTATGCGAATCGTCATCAGGCTTAGCATTCTCTGGTGTTGGACCACCAGCTACTTGAACTTCACCATCTAGCTTTTGTGGAGGCATAGCATTCTTGCCCTTACCAGCAGCAAGAATTTCAGCAGCAGCCTCAAAAAGTTTGTTAGTAGCCATTAGGAATCTCCTTTTGTGTTTATATATTTATAATTTTAAAGTTTTGATAAAAAGTTTTCGAAGAGGCGAATTGCCACTTGCTCAATATCTTTTCTTGAGGCTTTTTGTATAGCTTGTTTGGTTCTATCAATATCAACTTCAACAAAACGTCCCTCAACAAATAACCAATCTTTATTTTCCATGATACCATTTACGAACGCGCCTGGTGCTGAAGGATCAGCAACAACATCAGCGGCGGTTGCTAATCTAAAATCATCAGCAACGATGTTAACACCGTTCTCACCTGGCAACAAAGAACCCATACCTCTTGAAGACACTCCTAAACTAACACCAGACTCAATAAAATTCTTTACGATATTACCGTAAGGAGTATCGAGAACTTTTGCTTTGCCTATAAATCGATTTTGATCATCTTCAACAAGAGATTCAATTTTAATGCAAACTCTTTCCAAATTTAAATTTGGTGTGTCTGGATGACCCAACTCACCGAGAGCACGATTTGCAGTAATATATTCATTAGTATAACGTTTAACTTCTTCTCTTAGAGTATCAATTTTATACATTCTTCTATTTCTGTTCGCTGTTTCGCCAACGAGAAATGGACCTTGAATATAAAGAGATTTTTTTCCTGATTCAGTAGTTTCAGTTAAATACTTAACTTCTTCTACATTTTCTGTTATAAGTTTCATACGTTCTCCAAAACAGTGGAGTAAGTTGCGATCTTAGACATCTCAATAACAACAGAACCACCTGTTACAATAGTAATAACAACATTTCCAGTATTTGTATTTGCTATTGAATAACCTAGCTCATCCAATCTCATTTGACCCGATGTTGAAAGTGATAGCATTGGAGTTGGAGTTGCTCCTCTTCCAATTGTTATTGAACCATTTGATGACCACAAAACTCTTTTAATACTAGCAGCACTCACCGTTTCTAATTCAGTATTAGAAGACAAGTTATTAAGAGTAATTGTGTATGTGCCAGGATCAACTGCACGGATAATACTGGCGCCTCTTAAATTGTTAACTACTTCGTATGGCATTTTATTTTATTCCCATTGATTTGCGGCGGCGCATAGACATTTTTCTTTTTAATAAAGTTCTTGTTAGTCTAGCTCTACCTTTTGTTTTCCAGTATCTCTTTAACTTTCTAGTTTTTTGTATTCTTTGTGCAGCGGGTATTCTTTTAACTGTACTTCCTGAAATTCTAAATCCTTTTACTGCTGAACGTCTAACATTTCTCTGTACAGTGATTTGTCCTTTTGCGTTTCTTCTAATTCTTCTTCTTATTCTTTGTATTCTACCTTGTCTAACAATGTTAGCTTCTAATAATTCTGCAACATCATCTCCGTATATATCTGCCGAAATCTCTCTTCTTTTTTCTTCAAGTCTTTTTGCGGCAATAGAATTAAGAATATCAAACACATCTTCTTTTAATGAAGATAGTTTATTTTCTAAAAGTTTATCTACAATACTCATTTCGATTTTTTAAATGCGAAATCGGCAGCTTTTGAAAAATGTTCAGGAGATTTATGAATCATATCTGCAAACTTCTTTTTATTATCATCATTCAAAGCTTTATGCACTTGTGTAATAGCTGAAGCAGTAAAGTGATCGACTTTTCTTGTTTCACCTGTTGCAAACTTTACACTTTGAGAAGTTTTGCCTTGAACTATTTTATGCAAAGTGTTCATAACAGATTCAGCTTGAATCATACCAGCTTGATCTTCTACAAAAGGAACTGCGAAATCTTTATCTAGTTTATCGTTGTGATAAATGGCAACTTTCATGTTGTTTGGATATAAACGTATCGCTGTTCTTTTTAAAATCAAAACATAAGGAGGCTCTTTTGTGTAAGCTTCGTTGATGTCATATTGTTCTTTAATATCTTCTTTTTCATCTTTATCAAAATGAATACGATGTGCTTTTACTTTTTTACCTGTTTTAGATAACTTATAATCGGCAGTGTCTACAACATTTTCTTTGACTGCGGTACGAGTTTGACGAAATACTTGTGGATTATTAGTAATAACATCAACCATTTTATTGAAAAGATTTTGAATGATAGCTCTATCAGCAGGAGTAAAATTGGGTTTCTCTTCTCCCATTTTATCCAAAATTTGATGCATACGTTGAATCTGTGCTTTGTTTCCTAACCCAGCACGAACCAAAGCATCAAATTTGCTATAATCTTTTTTCTCTTCTTCGAGGATGTTTTTAAACTCGTTTAAAGATTTCATTCGGTTGTTTCGTCCGTTTCTGTTTCTACTTCTTGTTGCTCAAGTTCTTCTTCACGACCATTGAATAGTGTTGAAGCCACTTCTTGTTTTTTTGCTTCAAGTGCTTCTAAAGCACGAGTTGAAAGTAATTCTTCTAATGCATCTTTAGCTTCTGCTGATTGACCAGCAGCTAACATATCTAGAAATTGTTTTGCGTCCATAATATCTCCTTATCTATTATTTAGAACTCTACTGAATCGTTTTACGACACTATCAAGTTCTGGCGTATCCGACTCTTCTTCACCTCTTTCTACAGTATTGTTTACTGGAGCAGCTTGTTCTGGTGTAATTTGTTCTTGTTGATCTTGTTGCATCATTTGATCGCCTTGTCCAGGAACTTGGGGTTCGGGCTCAGAATCAATTTCTTTTTGCATATCTTTTATCTCATCATCATCTAAATGTAACACATTTTTCTTAACCCACATTTGAGAAAAATAGCGACCAACATATGGATCAACTAATCCTAAAAGTTGTAATCTATTCTGCCACTATTCCGCTTCTTTCAACTCTGTGAAATTATTATCTTTCTTATATTGAAAATAAATTACATCTCTAAATTCTTTCCACTCTTCTTTAGTACAAATACCTTTTAGAACTAATTGTGTTTCGAGTGCATCATCAAAAACTCTAGAAAATTTGTTTCGTATTTTATCAATAAATTTATTGAATTTTAATTCATCTCTAGTAACTTCTGTTGATCTTCCTAAACCTACCAAGCCACCGCTCTGTGCTTCCAGTCTAGAATAAGGAACGTTCATCGACTGATATAATTTTTTCTGAAAATAAAGTACATCATCCATTTGTCCAAGATTCTGCCCAGCAGGCAGTGTTGTGATTTCTGTGCCTTTACCACCTTCTCTTCTAGGCAACCAAAAATCTTCAAGCATCGAGAGATGTTTTCTATCATCTCGCAGTTCACCTGTCTGAGCATCATATACCATTTTGTTGCGATACTTGATCATGATATCGCGAATATATTGTTCAGCTTTACCTTTAGGAAGATTACCAACGTCAATATAAAATACTCGACGTTCTGGTGCTCTACTGATTCGATAAATTACTGTAGCGTCCTCGATCATTCTTAATTGATTCAGAGGCTTGATTGCTTTGTGTAAAAAAGAAATCACGAAAGTATTCTTAGCATCCATCAAACCAGAATTAACATTAATCACCGATTCAGGTGCAATTCTTAAACCCTGATTTGCTGCTGCCGTAAATGATTGTGTAGTAGTGCCTCTGTCATTATAAATGTAATACTCAGCAATCGATTTGATTATCTCAGCACCAGTCTTCAGATCTCTTCCTTTTTGAACTTCTCGAACTTTGCGAATCTTTCTTGGATCAATATAACGAAGTTCTTTAATACCTTCTTTAGGATTCGATTCGTTTACAATAACATGATAATAAATTCTTCCGTCTATGTACCAACGTCTGAATATATCATCCGCTAAATTGGAGAAGTTTAACATTTTTAAAATGTTATCAAACTCTTCTCTGATTTTTTTCTTGATTGATTCTGGTTGTTTTAAATCATCCAAAATAATCTCAACAACTCTTCCATCTTTGTCGTGAGCGATGGCTTCATCTACGATTTCTGTTATTGCTTGGTCACACTCGGGATGATTGGACATCTCTCTGTATCGCGTTATAAGTTCCAATTCATTTCGAACTGAACCTTCTAAATCGACATATGTACCAAAATGTGCATTCTGTGTTATGGTGACAGCACCATCATCCAGTGCATCAGTCGGAAGAGCGAAAGAAGCCTGTTCAGGAATTTCTTTCTGAACTATGTCTTTCTGACCGAGTGTGAACCCAAATAGTTTTATTGCCACTTAATTTCCTTTTTCATTATTAAAAGAGAGGAGCGAAAGCTCCCCTCTTATCAAACTACTGCGTCCTCTACTGCTTCCCACCATTGATATGTCAAGTTAACTGTGAATTCTTCAATAGTATCATTAGAACCCCAATCAACATCGATAGCGGAAATGTCTGTTGGAAACAAACCAATAAATTTATATTTTTTGATAGTGTTTCCAGCTTTTCCATACTGACGAACTTCACCATCAACACTATAGCCTAGAGCGGTGGCAGCAGCAGGATTTCTAACATTTAAACTGTGACTATTAATACCATTTAACCATCTTTCAAAAGCATTACGAATTACGAAATCTTCATCATTGATAATTGTAACTGACCAATCAGTGAATGTTCTATTACCAGCGAATTTAAGTTCACGACCAAAGTATTGAACGGGAACTGCGCCGATAGTAGAACCAGGTAATTGTGCAGTCTTACACATAAAGGACATTTTAGTTTGTGCATTTCCTGGCAATGAGAAAGCTGGGAAAGGAAGCGTAACCTCAAATAGATTTGGGCGTGCTCCATCTCCCTGCATCTGAGAGCGGAATTCGTTAATGTTAAAAGCCATTTAATTTATCTCCTATCTCTCTTATTTATTAAAATCTTCCAACAACTTCTTCGAACGCAACACCCGTTCTAACAGCAACGAAATTGAGTTGAATGTAGTTGATTGAACGAGCGGGTTTAACGTAAATATCGCCAACAAATTCATTGCGATCAATTACTTCTGGAGTATTATTTGTTGTGTCACAAACTACTCTGAAGTCAAAAATTCCTCTACGACCTTGAATTTCTCTCAAATAAGGCTCAACGAGATTCACAAAAGCTGCGCGAGTAAATTCGTCATTAAATTCAAACAGTGATGAACGCGCGGCGCGAGCGATTGTTTTTTCTAAAACGATGAATAAACGACGGACATTAATTCTATCGAATGCGCTAGGTTTATTCAAAAGAGTTTTATCGCCATAAAGTATTGTTCCTTCACCAGGGAAAGTAACAACAGGATTTACACCAGCTTTGTACAATGCATCTCTCTCTGCTTTATTAGGATTCCATGATAGTTTAACAACATTTTTGATTACACCTCTGTTTAAACCAGCAGGCGAGAACCATGGATCACGTTCGGAATCTGTGCGAGCACATAGACCTGCAATATCACCATTTAGAGGAATCCAACGATATACGTCATTATACTTATCATATTGATATTTCCATCCACTATCCATTACCGCATATGATGATTTTGTCAATGCGTTTGCTTCTGCAACAATATTAGAAGATACATTTGTTAATGCACTAACAGAATTAGCGAAACTTGGAGAAATGAAAACAATACAATCTTTTCTGGATTCGGCTATGGTAATTAAATTATTGTGTACATTTGAACTGGATGAACCGCTCATTATAAGTGAAACATCAACAGAATCTGGATTTTCAAATAAATCATACGCTGTGTTTAATCGATCATCACCAGCAGTTTCATCTACACCACCTGTGAATATAATAGAATAGATGTTAGTATTTGGAGTAAACTGAGTTAGTGCTGTATTACTTACGTTACTTGTACCCCAATTCGAACCTCCGATAGGATGTCCTCCCCACCAAATATATTTCGAACGTGTATTTAAGACATCTTTATAGTAATTACTTGTTCCATCAGAATTCTTAGCATTTCCTAATTTAGATACATAAGCAAATTTCTCTAAGACTGTGTTTGCTGTTCCAGAAATTTTTCCTTCTTTGTCAACGACTACAATGTGCAATTCATCTCCTGTAGCACCGATTCGGCTGGCAAAAGTTGATGTTGATGGAGCGGAATCAAATTGATTACTAAATGTCCAAGCAGTGTTCCAAGTATTGGCATCAACAATTTCAATACTAAGAGAATTGCCTAATGAACCAGCATATTTTGCATGAAATGCCACATTTGAATTTGCGCTATGATTGAGAAGGTAATCATTTTCGTTTTCAATTAGTTCAGCATTACCTGCATTACCTGTATTGGCACGTGCGTTTCTAGCATTCGATCCTACGGCTCTTATAACTCGTAAATCGCTTCCATATGCCAAAAAATTTGCTGCTGTAAAGAATGAATTTGCTGTGTTACCATCTGGTTTACCAAAAACTTGTACTAATTGGAGTTCGTTATTGATTACCGTAATTTCGTTCGCCGGTCCCCAATTAAAATTTCCAGCAAAACCTCCCACGGTAGTTGCAACAGACGGAACAACTGTTGTCAAGTCTACTTCGGAGACATTAACTCCTGGTGACAGTTGAAAAGCCATTTTCTGTTCTCCTTATTTTATAGAACTTTTTTATTATACTATTTATTATTTTAAAAAGTTGAAGATATATAGCCTCGATTTTTTACCGCTGTCCACAAATCTTTGCCATCGGATTCTTTCTCATCTTGCAGGCCATCATTTAGTTCTCCTATTGGCAACATTTCTTCTTCAAGTTGTAATTCTCTTTCTTCCAAAAGTCTTTTTCTTACATCAGAATCGGTAAGTTCTCTAAAATAACTTTGTGCAGTTAACCAAGAAAATAAAACTAAAGTCATAACTACATCGTCATTATTTCCTTCCTCTGCCGCATAAGAATCTTTTTGTCTTACAAAAGTGTTAAATTCTGCTATGGTATCAAAATCATTAGTAATTAATTTATCGGTTTCTATTAAGGTTTTAAGATTGGCACATCCGATTTTTTTAACAGATTTTGATGTTTTTATACCATATGATGCTCCTTTTTTGAATCCAGAAGCAACATGAACACCTTTTACATCGTGACTTTCAATTCTGAATATGTTCTCATACTCTAATTCATAATGTAAAATATCAACAACCTGTTGTCCTACATTATTCGTTTCTACTAAAATGAATGCTCTATTATATCTATTTGCTATGTTATAGACATATGTAGGAAAAATTAATGGTGATAGTTTATTATCTCTAAATTTTGCAACATGACGATATGGCAATTCTGTAACATCCACTATTGATACTACAGAATAATCTCTATTTACACCTTCAGAACAATCGACTATTGCCACATAAGTATGTCCCTTTTTGGGCTCTTCATAAATGTCTAGATACTCTTCTTGTTTGATAGGATGCAAGAATGTTAGAGTTTTCAGTTTGAAACCAGGAATAAGGGTTGCATTTGATCCAATGAATTCTGTTTCAAACTCTTGTCTAAACTGTTCCTCACTAGTATTCCTAATGGTTTCTTCTTTCCATTTCTCATCTCTTCCTGGTACCATGGACCAGTGAACTTCAAATGGAACATATAATGATCTCTTTTCAATTGCATCTGTCCACATTTTATAGAACTGATTTAGACCATTAGGCGTCGAAACTATAATAACTTTAGTAGTTTTACCAGATGATATAACGGGATAAGTTGCGGTGAAGAATTCTACTGCCATGTTTTGAGGAACGAATGCAAATTCGTCCAAAAATATCAAGTTATAAGATCCACCACGAACACCCGAAGAACTGGTTGCATATGCTGAAATTTCTGAACCGTTCTCTAAAACAATATTACCTTTATTCCATTCCAGAATTCCTTGCTGTAACCACAAAGGAAGAAATTCATAAGCATATTTTATTCTACCTAAAATATCTCTAGCCAAATCTCCTTTATTAGCCATTATAGCAATTTTATAATCTTCATAAAATAAAACAGACCATAACATAAAACCCGCAACAGTGGTTGTTTTACCTACCTGTCGAGGCATTTTACATATCGAAAATCGATTAATATGGAAACCTTTGACCATTTCTTCTTGAAATGGCCACATATCAAATGGCACCAAACCTTGGTCCACATTTACGATTTTTACATACTTTTTTATGAAGTAAATAGGATCTCTAATACATTTGGTAATCTCAATTAATTGTTCCTGTGTGTATTCAATCGCTACACCAGGCTTTTTTAGATTAGGATTACCTAGATATCCGCCCTGATTTGTTATCACTTAATTAAACTTTTTAACATCCAAGCTTGTTTTTGGTGTGCATCCAACAGATCTTGTAAGAAATTTCCTATGGCAGGTTCATCAGCGGCATCGGCTGCAACGATGCCTGCACGAAGATGAAAAATCATTTTATCATTCGATTGCATCAAATCTCTAAGCATGGAAACTGCATCTGGAATATTTTCATTTTCAGAAACATCACTTAGCTCATGAATTCTAGTTAAGTTGGTTGGAGCATAAGAACCAAGCATACGAATTTTTTCGGCAATTAAATCCGTCTGATTCCAAACCGCAGTGTAAAAATCACCCAAAAAACCATGATACTGAACGAAATCTGGTCCTTCAATATTCCAATGAAATGAATGTGCTTTAAAATATAGTCCAAAATTTGTACCCAAAATAGTTTTCATTTGTTCAATTAAAGTTTCCATTTATTATCCTATTTGTTTTATTTGTTTGATTAAATCTGCGGTTGATCCAAGAAAAACTGCTTTGTCAACGTTCACAACAGACTTTTCTTTAATCGGTGTAAGATCTTTCTTCTTCTTTTGTAATTCTATTAGGTCTTTGTTTATATCAGACATATTTTTTATTAGTGTGGCAGCTACTTCGTATGCTCTTGGATGATCGGTTGCTGCGGCAACTTGTAGAATATTATCAACTGCTATTTTTCCTTTTTCTGCCAATTCTCTAATATTTTGTCTGGCAAATTCAAAATCCGTATCGACTTGCGAATCAATAACTTCTGGTAAAGAAGATTCTTCTTCTTTGAGTGGTTGTATATCAAAAATCTCAGAAAGTTTTTCGTCTATTTTTTTCATGATATTGTGTCCTTAAAACCATAATCATCATCTGGAGATGATGATAAAGGACTAACTTCTGTTATCAATGAAATGCTTTTAGATGGATTCAGATCCACATCATTAATCGTATATTTCGCATTTGTATAATCACCAATCACTATATCACCTTCTTCCAAATTTTCAGAAAGATTCGAAACTAATAATGTTCCCAAACTATTGTTGGAAAAATATGTTATTGTTCCTGTCTTATTTTTATTTAAAACTCTAATGGTTTCGCCTGTGGTATAAACACCATTACCAGAATTCATATCAACAAAAACTTTTTGTATTACTGTATTTCGATCATCAACATACACATTCGTGTTTGCTCTGCTAATCAACTTATCGACTCCGGACTTCACTGAAGGAAATATCCATCCTCTTAATGTGAATGTTAAATTCCATATGACTAATCTCGTTGTGGAAAAATCGCCTTCATACTCTATTTGCGGCGAAACTGAATCTAGTGTTACTGGAATATCATATTTTCTTCCTAATGTAGGAATCAAGTCAACAGTAACAGTGAAATCAGGAGTAAAGAAAGGCAATATTTGTTCCAGTATTTGAGTTCCATCTTCCTGATTTCTTACGAAAATGCTTAAATCGAATTCGAAATTGTATGGAATAGGAGAATACTGCGAGATAATTACATTATTACCATCATTCACAGCAAAGTTTTTTCCTAATGTATTCATCTTTCTTGTTGAATCATATGATATGCCAACAAGATCAAATGCTATTCTAGGAACATATACATTAATAGATTTTGTTAAAGTTGGATCAGAACTCAAACGAGTTATATATTTTTCTTTTGATCCATAGGATAGAGGAACTATTGTTCTTTCGTATTCTTCTGTTCCATCTTTACTATGTCTAACCAATACAATATCATTAAAGATTGTTCCAAATGCGACAATCATTTTTCTTATAATACGATTATAAAAATGTGAATTACCTAACATTATGCCTCACCAAAAGGATTTTTTTCTGTCCAGTCTAATAGATTATCACCTTCATTTTCAACAAGTTTATTATCAGATATGTCTTCGAAAACATTTCCATCTACTTGAGTTGAAGTGTCTGCTAATGTAATACCTCTTAATGCACCACTGGTACTACCACGAATATTGCCGGTTGAAAATGTTCCCTGTACTCTTATGACATTTAATTGTGTGTGAGGCTCATATGAATAGACTATAGCTTGTGCATTAGCTGTTTCTAATGATGATCCCTGATATACTATTTCACCAGGAACAAAATAACCCGTACTCATTGGAAAAACTATATTATTTGCTAGAACCAATTTCGTTCTTCTATATTCATCAAAAGCTTGATCATCAACTTCTTGCACACCAGTTGAAATGATCTCTTCGCTGAATACATATTGTTTCATTTTTAAGGCATAAACATATACGTTTCCACCGCGTCCTCTACCTAATGTATAGAACATCGCTTGATCGTTTTCATGTTCAACAAAAGTAATTTCGAAGAAATTTTGTACTAGTGGTATGTAAATTAAATCGCCTTCTCTAGGTCTACCTAAAGGAACAGTATATTTGAATCTTCTTCGTGACATTAACATAGTAACTTCATCTCGAATTTCTAAACCAAATTTTGAAATGAAATCTCCTTCACCATCCATTCCCGTCACATTTTCCATATACATTTCAATAGAATATGCTGTTCGATATTCTTTTAATGGATCTTCACCATACAACATATCCACTTCATCGCGACTTGTTCTAGGTAAATAATAAACATCCATGCCATGTATCTGCATGGCTTCGATGACTAAATCCTCAACTAGTAATTGCTCACTAGTTACTTGTTGTTGAGGAAAATTATTAAAGTAAAAATTGGTGGGCATTTTAACCTATGAATATCTCGCTTGGCATAGAAAGAGTGCTTTTTGCATCTTCTTCTAAAGATTTTATTTCCTCTTTAGCTTCTTCCATTATTCTAGGACCATCTAGTGTTACACCACCAGGCATTTGAATGCCTGCAAACTTACTTAGATTCGTGCCCCATTGATATTTAATTTTTGCTGTAGCATACGATTTTAAAAATCTATCATTCCAAACATCAGGAAATCCAGTTATTGTCATCGAATTTCCATTTGACGAGGCTACAAAAGTCGAACTGACATTCAACGAGGTATCACTATCAATTGAAATGACTCTTTTGGATTCGTTAGCAATAACAATTTCATCGTTTATTGATACTTGAGTTGTGAATGATGTTCCTGTTCCGATCACAGTATTTGAAGAGGAACTTACATTTGCTGTTCCAGATAATGTTGTATTATCAGGAGAAATATATCTATAACATTCGATGATGATATAGTCATCAACTTTGAGATCGCGAGTCCAATCTATATCCAGATGTAGACGATCCATTTTACGATTAAAACGTATCTGAGGTGTACCGGAAAATAATAAATTCAATGTTCGAATATGTTGCATGGTAATTTCATATGAAACATATGAAACGGAAGTAAAGTCATATAAGTCGTGCAATCTGAGTTGGTATCTCAAATCGAACATATTAACAGATGAATTTGATTGATCGAATGGTAAAATACCAACTATAAATTGAATTGCATCTGGGCAGGGAATCCATTGTCTATCCATATCAGCTTGTGTTATCTTGTGTTTAAGATACATTTGCTGAGTTCCATCGTAGTGATAATCACCAAAAAACGCTAAGGCATCATCAATTCTATCTTCCACTTGATCATCATCTACATTGATTTGAATTACTGGATGACCTAAACGGCGTAAGCAATAGTCTTTAAACTGCGCTCTAGTTGAAATTTTTGCCATATGATACCTATATTTTTATTAGATATTTATGCTTTCTTAAAACACATTAAATTATTCACAAACCATCCCATATGATATCCTTCTTTACAAAAATCCACACATTTTGTTGTGGTCATTTCATCATAAATCAAACCACTGTCCTCAAATTTTTGTTTCCAATATGATTTAGGTCTGCAATTTATATGCATAACACCGCCTTGACCTGGAACAGCAGCGGTCCACATGAGTAAACCACCATTTTTTATGGTGCTACAAACAGACTCGACTATTTTATCTGAATATTGTGAATCTATGTGTTCGGCAACTTCAAAACAAATGACCAATTCAGATTGATATTTTTGCTTTAAATTCAATAGATCATCTTGTATAAGATAATTTTTTCCATCAACCCTTTTATCAATATCTACTCCTACACATTTTATTCCGTTTTCATTGAGGGAATATGTGTGAATTCCTGGTCCACAACCCAAATCTAAAGCTTCAGTTACATTTAATTCTTGCTTAATCCATTTCGCCAATCTATCAGAAAAAGGTTTCTCTTCTTTATATACCTGCTCATAATCAATTTTTTCTGAAACATTTGGATAGTATTTTTTGTTGAAATTGGATTCTGTTCTGTTTGAATTGATTTTGTACCATCCTTTATCATTATGAATATCGAGTATAGAATCAAAAAATTCTTCATACATGGAAGCAACTCTTTCCAAAGAAAAGTTGTTTATTGCCCAATTTCTACAATTATTAGGATCAATTTTATGAATATTTTTTGCTGCCCAAACAAAATGATCAAAGGTTCGGCAACGATAACCTGTTACTCCATGAATATTATTTTCAGTAAATGAGCCCCAATCTGTTGTTATAGTTGGCGTTCCTGAAAATAGACATTCTACTTGAACACCACCAAAAGGTTCAACATAGAAACTGGCAACAAAAGCGCCTTTAGCTCTCGACATAAGTTTTTTTCTTTTCTCGACATCAGCATAACCAACAAATTCCACATGATCGGGAACTTTATCATAGCCACAATCTTTTAAATTGTTTTGTCCCGCAACGACAAGTTTAGCGCCTATTTCTTTTGTTGTCTGTATTGCTACATGAATTCCTTTTCCTTCATAGACTCTTCCCAAAAACAAAAAATAATCATCTTTTTGTTCCGAAAATTCAAAATCGTCTGGATCGAAATAGTTTGGAATTACTGTATCATACCAACTTTGCTTACATCTTCCAACAGCATCTAAACCATAGTAAGCATGATAAATGGCGTATGACTCGAATATTTTATACTTAGCCCAATGCCCACCAGCATAACCTATTCAAGGTTAAACACAGAGCAAATCTGGGTGAGCATCGCAAACAGGTCTGTGTCCTGAACCCCAAAAAGGTAAAATGAAATCATCTTTTCTTTTTCTCTTTTGTATTTCTTCTATGGAGTTTTTATAGAATGTTTGATATGCATGATCACTTGCGTCAAACTTGAAAAAGTTTTTTCTCCAATCATAACTACCATATGCTATTTTCAGATCTTTATTTGTTGTAACAGTAACATGTTCAGTGCATTCCAAATCGGATTCTTCATGACCATAATGTATTACTTCATGACCTCTTTGAGTCATCATCTTACCAAATTTAAATACTTTTTGCGTATATGCACATGCAACATATTCTTTATTTGTAACAGTATGTGGAAGACCTAGAATGTGGAATCTCATAATTTTTGTCCATGTTAAATTGATATTCACCGAAAAAGTGCGTCATTTCATTGGTATTTATTACCATCAAAATAATATGAAAATGAAGCGACGATTATTTCAAATTTTCAATTCAATCCAATTTAAACTATCTTCGACCCATTGATACAATTTACCATCATCAGGAAAAGGTATTGGTGGACGAAACCAACAAATTTCTTCGTCAAATGTCCAAGACGGAAATCCTTGTTGTTCTACCCAAGCTTCTTTATTTCTTGCCTGTTTTTGTTGTTTTTCTTCCTCAGTCATTGGTTCTGTGTGCCAAACATCTTTAACAATATTACCCACAAATTCGTAAGTCGAAGTTAGATTTTTTTCATATACTCCAAGCATCGGCTCGGGCACTCTTTCAAACCAAGCATAATCGCTGGGTAAATTGTTCAAATCTACTCCTGGATTTGTTTCAATGAAATTATCCAAAAGAATAGGATGTCCTACAGGACTATTATCTTCAATTTTGATAACTAAAGTATATTCCATTTTTATTCTCCATCAATCTAGGCTGCATTATTTGGGTAACTTCTTCCAGGTCCCCAAATTATCCTAACCGCACCACCGCCCGAGACGGGAGTGCCACTGAGACTTATTCCTCCATACATACCACCCGCCCCTGCACCATATTGGCCACCTCTACCTCTAGCATCAGCTGGATTAGGACTTATGTAAGCATAAACACGTTCTCCACTGGTACCACCCGATCCACCAGTGGCTGCTGTACCTCTATAACCAGAGGCTCCATTTTGCTCAAACTGTAGACTTTGACCAGCAGTACCACTGGCGCCAGCTCCTAAAATTCCCACACCGCCACCACCACCGCCAACAGTTGAAGAACCACCACCACCGCCACCACCACCACTACCATTGGTAGAAATATTATCGGCGCCGCCCGCCTCAACTGCTCCCCTTCCACCGTTGCCAGAATATCCGCCAGCACCACCACCGCCACCCGACATACCCGTTACTTGATTTGGATAAGTGTTTGGAGGCATTCCGGGTAGTACCCCACCATTACCGCCACCTTCACCAACATTATCTGTTCTTGCGCCACCCGCGCCTCTGAGTAGAATTGTGGCGCCTCTTGAGATATAGCTGCTTTGGCCTTTTGCTGCATCTGTAAAATAATAGTCGAATGAATTAACTTCTGGGCTTGTTCGTGCTGCTCCGACAAATACTGTCAATACTTCTCCAGGAGTTACTGCAATACTACTTGTCCATCTGAGTGATCCACCCTGCCCTCCAGCACCACCACCGCTACTTGTTTTAATACCCGCATGTCCTGAACCAACTGCTACTGCACTTATAGCTGTTACTCCAGCAGGCACCGTGAAAGAATATGTTCCCGCTGTTGTATAACTGCTTTCTCCAGATGGTATATCGAGTATGGTTACTGTTCCGCTTGTTGCGACAAGTTCTCCGGATTGAGAATTAATTCTTGCTTCTATCCTAAAAGATTCAGTTTCAGTTAATCCATCATTGACGAGATTAATATTGAATGATGTATTCCAACTTCCTTGTGCTGCACTATATGCAAGAGTTTGTGTCCAACCTTGTGTAACAGGATTCGCAGGGCTGCTGAAATCAGCATCACCAACTGTGCCCGTCACAGTTACGATTTTAAAATAAATTGTAATCGGACCTGTATTGAAAGCACTGAATGCTACACTAACAGATTGTGCTTCATATTGACTGGTTGTTCCTAGTGGAGAGCCAAAAGAATATGTTTGTAATCTATTAATGAATGGATTTATTAAAAAAAGACTCATGTTCTATTATAATATAAGTAAACTTTTAATCCTGCGGCGCTTGTTCCTGCCGCATCTATATCTATTGTAATAATAGCATCATCCAATATGTTTGTAGGATTAGTAGCTAATGTTGTAGCCGTCGCTGCTGTTTTACTTGTTAATTCAGTAGCATCAATTGATAATTTATTAGCTCCTAAAATTGAAGTTCCATTTAAATTTATATCACAAGTTACCAATCCAGAAGAACTGGCTGTTGATAAACTGGATCTAGGTATATCTGTTATCGACATGGCAAATGGTGCTCTAAATGTTATCTTTGCCGTTCCTGTTGTTAATGATGAGCCTTCATCAGAAGCAGAAATTACCATTACTGTCGAGGCCGGTCCTGTAGCACCAGTTGCTCCACCAGGACTACCGGTGGCACCAGTTATTCCAGTTGCTCCTTGTGGTCCTGTGGCTCCTTGTATTCCTGTCGAACCAGTTAGTCCAGTTGCACCCAACCCTGTAGCCCCAGTAGATCCTTGTGGTCCTGTAGAACCCGTTGCACCTGTAGCTCCACCAGGATCACCAGTTGCACCAGTTATTCCTGTAGCACCAGTGGCACCTATACCAGTCGCTCCTTGTGGTCCAGTTGCTCCTTGTATCGCGGTCACATACGATCTTGTCCAAGTGTTGTTTGTTGAGTCATATGTATAAGTAATACCACCAATCAATACTTCTTGTCCATTTATTGGTGAACTAGGAAAAGCCATTAATACCTCTTATCTCGTAAAATGTGGTTGCACAGGAGGACTAAAATTACCAGTATATCTAGCATAACCATGCGTTATTCTTAAATCGTCCATATATCCACTGTAAACTGATGATCCTAATGATGTGCCTGCTGATCCTATAACAGGTCTGTATAGTCCTGTAATATAAGAGTTTGTATCTGCATATGTGGCACCGACTTGTATTCCATCAACAAATAAACGTGTACTTGATGAGAATCTAGTCAATGCAATATGTATCCATTGATTATTAGGCAGAGTTGAACCCGCAATTCTATCCGCACTGTTTGTAAAATATGTTATAACACCAGCATTTATATACAATACGGGATAAAGACCTTGCGTACCTGTTGGTCTATAATCGATCAGAATGCCTGTTTGACTTGATGCCGTTGCTGAATTTAACCAAAATTCAATCGTAAAATCACCTGTGCCAAAACTTGTGGCTATATTGTTCGCTGCAATACCTGATGAAGAAAGAATATAATCACCAGTTCCATCAAAAAATATTGATTGATTTCCGAATTTTGATCTGAAAGTTGTCACTTTAGCATCACCCACTGTTACCATATTATTCTTGTATGTTGTATCATAATTTGTTAATGCTGTTGATGAGTGATCCAATTGTAGAATCGTATTTGGTGTTGGTTGAGTGACGCGCATCGTAGGAATAAAGCTTGTGTTTGCTTTATATAAAGATTCTCCTCTAATAACTTTTAAATTTGAAATATATATCGTGCTGTAAGCAGGCGATGCCGTATCCCATCGTCTTCCAATGTACCATGCAGCCGATGGCATACTGGGTGGAGAGTAAGTAGACTGTGTTGGATTTACTGTTATATCAACTCCATTTAAAAATATCCTAGGTCCAACTGTTCCGAAGCCATCATATGAAATAGCGAGGTGATTCCAAGAACCCATGTCGATTTGTCTGTTTCCGCTATTTCCTTGCCACGCAGTACCGGTATAATATCCGAAATAGGGAAATCTCGCACTTGTAGCAACTGGGGTGGGCCCGCCCGCGCCACTTATCGTGCCACTTAAAGGAGCAGCTATCGTAAAGATAGTGAATTGTATGGTTGAGGCAAGTGCACCCCCATAAATATAAGATGTACTACCAAATCTTGGTAAATATACCCATGCTTCCACTGTAAATGGAGCATATCCCAAACTAGTATATGTACTATTAATTGTTGGATTTTTTGTTAGTTGATCCAAACTGTCATCAGTAACAGTGTTTTCAATGAGGACACTTCCACCATGTATCGCCGGATCATATGATACGCCAATTTCTCGTGTATAACCAAAAGGATTAACACCAGATAAAGTGGGATTACCATTAACAGCAAAGTTTTTGCCTGTGATTTCCAAGACAGTATTACCTGCCTGTGCAATCAATACTTGAGTGTTTGAATTTGATGTCAGCGGTTCTCCAGGAACGACAAAGTTTCCGGTGTATATTATATCATTTTTATTATATCTAAAGTTGCTTATTAGTCCATTAAACAAAGCAGATGTGGAAACATAACCACCTATGGCTAAAGTTGTTCCATTATAATTATTTGTATCTATTATATCTCCGCTTGTTCCAACTGTCGTATCCTTTGAACCATTAATGAATATATTTGTGATATTCGAAGATGAACTGTGTGTTAATGCTAAATGATGCCATGTATTTTTTGTTATTGTTGAACCTGTACTAGTGTAAATAGTATTATTATTAGCACGAATTGAAACTTTATCATTGATGATACTCATCGTCAATGTTTCTGTGTGTCCATTTGTTATGCCAAATGGTGCAGTGCTTATTTGAAATATACCATTATTACTTCCGACTCTATTGTATACCCATGTTTCTATTGTGAAGCTATTTGCGCCAATAACCAGATTTGCATTATTACAAGATATGAAGTCACTGCCCGTGAAGTTGATAGAGTAATTCTTTGGAGTTTTTGTTTGTGGACCAAAAGGACCAAAGGGAAGCATTGCAGTACCCTCAGATACCGTTGCGATTGGAATTCTATTTGGTCCTTGATCTTCAAATGTTCCTGTATCTGTGAACATCAATAATGTTGTATTTGCTATGGGCACTGGTGTGTCTGTTGGAGGAGTAAAGCTTTGTGTGTATACTACATTTCCATTAACAACTCTTAAACCATGAACGTGTCCTCTATAAGAACCCGCTCCAGCCGATTGCCACCTTCCAATAGAAACATTGCCTGTCGTTCCGGATTGATTAGTTAATATTGTAGTTCCAGTAAGTGTTTGTTGTATTCCATTAATGTACATTCTAAGAACACCGGAATTCGCAGTAACAGCATAATGTGTCCAAGTATTTAATTGTATTGTTGTATTACCTATAGCACGTTTTTCTGCACCATCAAACCAAAAGAAAACTGGTGTTCCATTACTATTATAAGGACCAATACTCCAATAATTAATGCCTCCAGTGGCATGCATTTGTCCAAATACAGTGCCAGCAATTGTTGATGTTGTATGTGCAGTTGGATACAACCAACATTCGATTGTAAATGTTGATGTAGAAGTTAGAGTTAATATGCTTCCAGCGGTAGATGCTCCTGTGGTTATCCATTCTGTACCGCTAAAAAATGCAGACCAAGCTGAAGGAACGAATGGTGAAAATGAACCAGAAGATGTTCCTGGTTGACCACCTACCGATCTAATAATCGAATCATAACCCGAAGAATCAACATGTCTTGTTGTTCTATCTGGAATAGATGATTGTAAAGTTAAAAGAGTGGTATTCGATATATTAGCTAAAGGTTCTTTTGGAGGAATAAACGGTCTGGTATATAAAGCAGTTCCTTTAATGATACGAAGATTTGATAATCTACCAGTAAGAAGCTGTATATTGGAAAATGCGCCTATTGTTAGTCCTGAAGATATTAATGTTGATGAATCTGTTGTTGTTACTCCTGGAATTCCATTAGTGAATACTCTTAAACTTGTACCTGAACGAGAGAAAGCAACATGATTCCATGTATTAGCTTTTACCAGAGGTCCGTTGGCCCTGAATCCACCATTAAAGTAAACATTAGGAGTATTATTACTTATATTAAAATAAGGATTAGCAACGGAGCCATCACCATTAGCCACTATAGTTTGATAACCGGCAGATGAAACAGAAGGATATACCCAAGCTTCAACAGTAAAATCTCCTGTTCCAAAAGCAAATGCAGCATTATTTTGAGAAACAGTTATGTAATCGCCAGTGCCATCAAAAAACGCAGAACCTCCAGAAAATTCTGACTGCCAATAACTTGTATTAGTTGTAACAACTTCACCAAAAGGATTCCACCCACTCATTCTCGCATCACCATTTACGGTAATGGCAAAATTATTATTGCTATTGTCTATCACTGTAGTGCTTTGACAGGTTAATAAACTAGTATTGGCAATGGAAGTCAGGGCTGTGGTTGAGGGGGTGAAATTGGCTGTGTAAAGGGCAGTACCTTTTAAAATACGAAGATTTGAAATATAGCCATTGAAATATTGTGAACCAGCTTGACCAGTTTGATAACCAATAAGTAATGGTCGAGAACCATTTACAATAGTGGACACCTGCGAACTTGAATTAGTTTGCAGTCCATTTTGAAAAACTCTTATTGTTGTTCCAGTTTTTACGCAAGCTACATGAGTCCAAGTATTTGAAGTAATTACATTACCTGTATAACTTGTTAACCCTGTTACACCATTGCCGTTTCCTAATTCTGCCTTAAAGACCCCAGCAGAAGTAATGGATAAAGCATAAGCAGGTAGAGACACTCCGGATGATCCATCTTTATTCAAAATTTGTTGATCGCCGGCAGTAAGTGCATTACAATAAATCCAACATTCTATTGTAAAGTCGCCGCTGGATAAATCTAAGGCAGTATTATGGGGTATTGACAAATTATCCCCATTTCCATCAAAATATACACTCGAACTATTGGACGTTATTGTATAAGTATTCGAGAAAAATGGACTAAATCTAACTGTTTCTGGACTTCCTACAATAGTAAGTGTATTATTTCCGCCAGAGGAATCTTCGAAATTGTTATCTCTAAAAAATAAACAAATAGTATTAGAAGTTGGTGATAATGGTTTATTAGATAATGTAAAATTTGTTGTATACAGCAAATCTCCATATACATATCTAAAATTTGAAATATAACCGTTCCAAGCGTTCGAACCGGTGGCTGGTGTTCCTAAATAAATTGGAGTAGCATGAGCGGTTTGTGTTGAAAAATTTAATCCTGTAAATGTATCAATTAAATTTCCATTCACGAAAAATCTAATTGTTGTACTGGCTGCTGTTGTTGCATCAATCGTCATAGCAACATGGGACCATGATTGCACAGGAATGTTAGCCACACTAGCTGTGACCGTTGCTTCAACTGAAGTGCTAGTTGTATAACCAAAAAATAATCTATTTAAACCATAGTTTGCTTGACCTATAATTCCGAAACTCCATCTTCCATTTACAGCACTGCCCGACATGTTACTGAATAATGCATGTCTGAAGCTGTTTGTTGATACTGAAGCATTGAGATATATCCAGGCTTCAATTGTGTGTAATTTGTTTCCTGTTCCTGCCCAACCTCCTCCTGTTTTTGCAGTAAAAGTTGAAGGTAATGTAAAATAACTTGCATTAGATGGAAAAAATACGGAATGTCCACCTTTCCAATACGGACTCAATCTAGTTGGAGCAACATCACCAACAACAGTTAACATATGATTGTAACTGCTTGCATCTCGAATAAAAGTATTCGGTTGAGTTTCTGAACTCATCAATAAAATCGTTTGATCGAAGAAAGAATCACCCAAAACTATTGTTATGAAGAAATCTTTCTGAGTTGATTGTTGTTCTTTATCAGTTACAACCATGGTTAGTGATACTGTAGTTTGTGTTGTATAACCTGTTGGTGTACCTGTAATAAGTCCTGAACTACTTAAAGATAGTCCTGTCGGTAAACTACCACTACCCGATTTTATTGTATAAATTAATGGACCACTATCACTGTAGGCTTCTAACTGATACGTTATTGAGTTATTACTCAGAAGTGTTATATTTGATGGAGTAATCCAAACAGGAGCACCACTGAATCGTAAGTAGGTGTTACTTAATGCACCTCCTGTGTTTGCACTATTGAAAACTGATACCGTGGCATTTCCTAAAAAACCTTTATAACCAACTGTTGCTATAATAGCTGATGAGTTTACGAATTGAGATGTTACTAGAGTGTCATCTATATAAACTTTTGTATTACTGGTAAAATTAGTTCCATTGATTAAAACATTACCACCTAATGTTGATATCGCAACTGAATTAGTTGTTTGATTATTGGCATCAAGATATACGATACTACTAATCTTTGAACCACCAGATACGGATGTAAATGTTCTAGGCGAACCAGGATTCAATACATCCAAAAATGTATTTGTTTGTGTTGACACATCACCAGTTACGACAACACCATCGCCATTAGGATATTGATATGTTGCTGTTTGTTTAGACTTAACTGATGAAATTATACTTGTCTTAGTTTTAGATGTACTGTAACCCATTACGTTATCTCACTACCAAAAACAGATAAACTAACTGTTGCGTTTGCAACATTTGCTGAAATCACATCGGTATTTCCTAAAGATAATCCTAGTGTTAAAGCAATCGTATCATTACCAGGTAAAGATGTATCGAAGTTGATATAATGAGCATTAGTTATTGAAGCTCCTGCAGGTCTTACAGCCAAACTAAATGTCGTTGTGATATTCGATCTATTGCATACTGTAATTGTACTTATAATTGCTTGAGTATTTGCAGGAACGGAATATACTGTGGTTAAAACATTAGCAGAAGGTGAAGATTGTCCCAAAACTTTATATGTGTATATTGACATTTATACCCCGATTAATAAAAATGGATGCAATCCCATTTCTGTTGTTTGTGCTGATAAACCATATATATCGATCCAATAATAATTCGTACCATCATATGTATATCTATACAAAACATCATTAGTGGTATTATACCAAATATCGCCTACAGTGTTTGCTGTTGGAGGAGAAGAACTGGTTGTTGTTCTAACACCACCAGCATCAATCTTATCAGCATTGATATTTCCTGATACACCCAGACCGCCTAAAATTACTATTGTTCCTGTCGTATTACTCGTACTTGGAATAGATGCACCAGCATAAATCGCACCATTTGAACTTTCATAAATTAAATTGCTTGCACCACCAAAACTACCATTATTGTTATATTGTATTTGTTTATTTGATCCTGATGGTGTGCCTGATCCACCTCCGCCACCACCAGTTGTTAGCGGCGCACCATTTGCAAAATAATAGTTATCCGAATAAATGCCCGATGCAACGTAAATATTTCCTGTGATGCCAACTCCACCAGCAACAGTTAGTGCACCAGTGGAATTTGAATTTGAAATATCTGTTCCACTAATAACCAATCTTACGAAATCGGCAGATGGTACATTACCACCATCATAATACAAACGGAAAGAATTATTGATTGCTGAAAAATCATCTATGACAGTAATATTATTGGCTTGAAAATTATCTGTATTTGCGCCAGGTCCTGTTGCGCCAGTGAGTCCTGTTGCTCCTGTTGCTCCTGTTTCACCAATATCACCTGTTCTTGCGAAAGTTATATTGATATCTAAATTATCAGATAATGAAGTTGTTCCCGATAGATAACTTATTGGGACAGAAAAATAATTATTTACATGTACATGAAAACCAGTGATTGCAAATAATGCAAAATTAGTAGTATTTGCTTTTTCCGATACAGTGAAATGACCTTTCAATGACGATGTGCTATCATCTATCGTTTGTAAGTAAGAAAATATTGAAGTTGAATTATCATCATTATTGTTTATATACAACGTATTTGCGTTTGAAAATACAGTATCATTAAATTTTAAATATCCTGTTCCAGGATCCGTATTAGCAGTATCAGTATCGAATGTATAATCGAAACCAGCACCACCAAAAGTTCCTGCTGGTCCAGTTGCTCCTTGAACACCTGTTGCACCAGTTAGTCCTGTTGCACCCGTAACACCTGTTGCACCAGTATCGCCAGTAACACCAGTTGCTCCTTGAACACCCGTAGCACCAGTATCGCCAGTAACACCAGTCGCACCAGTTAGTCCAGTTGCACCCGTAACACCAGTGGCTCCTTGTGCACCTGTAGCTCCCGTAACACCAGTTGCTCCTTGAACACCCGTAGCACCAGTTAGTCCAGTTGCACCCGTAACACCTGTAGCACCTGTATCGCCAGTAACACCAGTGGCTCCTTGAACACCTGTTGCACCTACTCCTGTAGCTCCTTGTGGTCCTGTAGCACCTGTATCACCAGTAACACCAGTTGCTCCTTGAACACCCGTAGCACCAGTAGCTCCTAATCCTGTAGCTCCTTGTGGTCCTGTAGCACCTGTATCTCCTTGAACACCCGTAGCACCAGTAGCTCCTAGACCAGTCGCACCAGTTGTTCCTTGAACACCCGTAGCACCAGTAGACCCTTTAGTGTCGGGATGAAATACTATTGACCAAATTGCTCCGTTTGTGCCAAAATTGTAGTTGTCATCGCCTCCTAGATATGTTACAGTACATGAATAGTATTGCTGTCCAGAATTATATGAAATACTATCTAGTCTATAAACAAAATTTAGTGATGCTGAATTTATGAATAGTGTTCCGGTTTGCCAATTATCCAGCCAACCTTTTTGATTTCCTCCACCATAAGAATATCTAGATATTTGTATACTAGTGACATTAGGTGCTGATGTGGCAGAAAAACGTATCTCTCCAGTTTCAGGATAACCAGCGCCGAGATAATCTTCTAGCCATGGCATACCGCCTGTTAATCCAGTGGCACCTGTAGCTCCTTGAATACCTGTAGCACCCATAACACCAGTCGCACCTGTAGCTCCTACTCCTGTAGCACCTGTATCGCCAGTAACACCAGTTGCTCCTTGAACACCCGTAGCACCAGTTACTCCAGTTGCTCCTTGTGGTCCTGTAGCTCCCGTAACACCAGTTGCTCCTTGAACACCCGTAGCACCAGTTACTCCAGTTGCTCCTTGTGGTCCTGTAGCTCCTGTATCGCCAGTAACACCAGTTGCTCCTTGAACACCCGTAGCACCAGTGGCTCCTAGACCAGTCGCGCCTGTAACACCAGTGGCACCTGTAGCACCATTGCTACTAACTGTTGCAGTTGAATCGAATTTTATGGATTTAACATTGCTATTAGGATCCGTCGTGATAATAATATTATTACCAGCAATAAATTCAATCGTATCTAGTCCTTGAGCCACTAGAGTTGGATTACCGTTAACTAACCAATACTTGAATGTGCTATTAATGCCTATCTTAATAACACCGTTTGATATCTCATTTACATTAAAACCAGATTCGTCTTCGAATCTTAAAGTTGATACATTACTAAAAGCGTTTGTTATGTTACTATTGGCATCAATAATACTAACTGAAAGTACAGATAGTCCTGTAGCACCTTGTGATCCAGGTATAGTAGGACCTATCCAATGACCAGATGTATTGATAACCGCAGTGTTACCTACAGTTATACCATTTTTGACTATGAAATCTTTTTGCGATGCCAAGGTTCACTATCCCCTTTGTATTTTTTTATTTATGAAGGAATCAAAACAATTGAACCCTTAATAGTAGTCGATGAGTTCGTGGGTGTAAACAACAAACTCAACGTTCCTGTTGTTATAGAAGAATCAAATGTTCCTAAAGAGTTGCCAGTTTTCACTTCGCCATACTGAGACATATGAACAGTTGTATTATCATGTATTAATAATAATTCTATCATATGATATTCTGAACCGCTACTCATTTGTACCAAATATTTTGCGGATCTATAAGAGGAAGAAGACCAAGAATCGAAAGTAACTTGTGACAAAGAAGAAGTTACTATTGATGTTGACTCCATTACAACATTTGTGTTAATCGATACAGAACCACCTACACTTAATTGGCCTGTGGTTTTATTGAAAGATAATTTATCAGATGCACCAAATTCACCGAGATCATTAAATTGTATCTCACCATCTAGACCTGAAGGATTACTAGATGGTGAGAATTCTATTATGTGATTAGTTAAATTTCCATAAAACAACTTGCCATCATAAACATTGATGGCAAGTTCTCCTGGTTGCAATTGTTGTGGAACATTACCCGTTGCACCAGAATGTTTTAATTGAATTATCGTATTGGCCATCTAGTGAATCTTAGAATGTTCCTCCAGATCTAACACCATCATCTGGAGTTTCCGTTTGAGATACCTCTTCACCTAACTTAACTTTTTTCAACTTGGAAGCAGGTACAATAGCTTCAAGCTTTGAAATATATTTAGTTAGCTCATCAATACGGGTGTTATTTCTGATAAGAACATCTTGCGATTCACTTTTTATTTTTAATACTTCACTTTTTGTCTCATTTAGCTGCCTCATGTAATCATTTACAGCCTGTTGCAATCTTGTTTTTTCTTGACCAAAATTACTCATGCTAGAAATTTGATTCTCTTTTTGTTGAATGTCTTTTACTAGATTATCACGTTCAACAGTCAGGGAATTAATCATTCTATCTTTCTCTGAAGATAGATTAGTCAATGCTCTTTCTCTTTCAGCAGCAGAATTATTCAATAGAGCAGACTTTTCACTATTTAAAGTTACAATCGCTCTTTCTTTTTCCGATAATAATTGATCTTTTGCAGAAACAACCTTTTGTAATTCTTCATTACGAGTTGAAAGTTCAGCAATTTTTCTCTTTATATCATTAGCTTCATTAGTCTCAGATTTAGTAACTTCCATCTGAGCTTGAAATAAAATGTTTTGCTTGACAACCGATATAAAATTGTCAAGCAAAACTTGTACATATGTATTTTGCAACTTCACATCCATAATAAACTCCTTTCAAAATGATTTAGAATGTTCCGCCATTTATATGAGCGAAAGTGGGTGCTCCTGAAGAATTGATTTGTAATACATGTCCTTCCGTTGAAGATGTCAATGATGTCAATGCACCCGTTGAAGATGATGTGTCCGAAACTATAACACCCTTAATCGTGAAGGTAGATGATCCTGTACCACCTCTAGCGACACCTAATGTTCCTGATGTTACTTGTGAGGCGTCTATTGCGATAGCTGTATTAGTTATGGCACTTACACGACCGTAAGCATCAGTTGTAATTACAGGAACATGAGATGCATTAGCATACGTTCCTGCTGTGCCAGTGTTAGCTAACGATGATAGTTTTGTTCCATCGAAATGTATTAGTTGACCAACATTATATGCATCATTATTTGTACCGCCTCGACCAAGTGATAAAATACCAGAAGTTATTTGACTTGTATTGATAGCTATCGAACCACCGGTTGCAGCAGAAACTCTACCATAAGCATCAACCGTCAGTGATGTTATAGTATTAGCAGCAGAAAGACCACCAGTTAATGTATAAGTTACATTTGATAGTTCTTGTAGTGCGCCTGATCCATTACCTATAAGTATTGCACCCGATGTAAATGAACTTTGTCCAGTACCACCATCAGACACGGATATGTCTTGAGTAAGATTCGTTACTTTGCCGCCTCTTAGATTTGCGATAAGATTTGCAGTAACTAAATTTGGATCAGCGATATTTAATACATGATCTACTTGTACATCAGCCACATAGTTATCAAACAGATACCATGTATTTGATGCAACGTTTTTAACAAGGCCAGTATGTTTTGTTGTTCCACCTTCAACATAATGAGCAACAAAACCTATGTCAACTGAATTTCCTGTATTATTATTTGCGTAAAGAACAATAGCATCTTCAATCGCGATTGTATCGACAGAAATTGTAGTTGTATTACCTTGAACTATTAAGTTACCATTCAGTGTAAAATCACCAGTAATTGTTTGATTACCAGTTGTTCTAATGACTGTATTATCGACACCAATTGTTACACTATCTGTTGGATTAATTGAAGTGGTAATACCATCACCACCAACAATTGTTAAAGTATCCGTCAATAAGTTAATTGTATTAGTACCAGAATCCGCATTAACCGTTAAAGTTGTCGCAACACTTACATTCGCAGCATAGCTTAAACGACCTTCATCATCAACAGTAAATACTGGAATGCTAGTTGTTCCGCCATAAGTACCAGCGGCAACTCCAGTAGAAGAAAGATCAAATGTAATATCAGCATTCGCCGATCCATCAAAAATGGATGATCCAGTACCATCACCAGAAATGTTAATGTATCTGGCTGTTTCTAATTTTGTAGCTGTTTGTGCGTTACCAGCGATTGAACCAATAAGATTTACGGCAGTAATGTAATTAAATGTGGCATTTCCTGTCGAATCTCTTCTGACCAGAGTATTGCCAGTGGCGGCAGATGTTGCATTATCAAGTATTTGTGTATAATGTTTACCGCCAATTGCTACGACGCCTGTTCCATCATCAATCCACAATTTTCCTGAAACACTAGAGTATGCTGGTTCAGATACATTTAACGTAGGAGGTTGTGATGTAACATTAGAATACTTTAGCTGAATGACTGTGTTTGCCATTTTATTTCCTTTAGATTAATGCTTTTTTATATTTATAACTTTTAGAAAGTGCCGCCATAAACAGTTTTTAGTCCTACTTCACCAACATATCTGTAACCCATTACCATAATTACTTTATTTGTAGTCAAAGAAGAAGGAATCGTATTGCCTATGAAATTTAAAATACCAGCCTGATAATCAAAATGCCACTCTCCAACGCCTGCTGTGCCCGAATCAAATAATTGTGTGCCTGTCGATGCAGGATTAACTGCACCGGAAGAATCAACGTACACTTTCACAAAATAACCTGAACCAAATTCTGGTGGTATCCAGTCAGCTAATTGAGTTTTCCATGTAGGATAAACACCATTTATCGGATTTGATGTTGTATCGGCTACACACTGAACTCTGGATGTTCCCTGATAAGATTGTGTGATTCCTGAAATTTGCGCTGCGATTAAAGGAATTTCTGTTGATCTTGTCCATATCTTATCCCCTCTATTTAATTGAGGGCTTAAAATTGATTCATTACTTGGACTCTTATTTGTTGCTGTGTCCGTTTTGGAAACACCAAATAATTTTTTAAAAAGTAAATCGATTTTTTGTGTGTCAGAAACTGCCATTTAGTTGCTCGCGCTTTCTAATGATAATGCCGTGATTGATTGTCCATTCGTCAATTTTATTCTAACATAAATCTCATTAGTTGTGGTGCTGGAACTTGAGATTGTTCCGAATGTACACGTTTTGCTATGATTCGTCACAAAAGTGTTTAAAGTTACCGTACCACCTAAAGCACAACCATTGCTTCCATTACCAGGAGAATTTATACCAGGAATTCCTGAACCAGCATACGAACGAGACATGTCCAACCAGCCATTCAAAGATGATGTATTATCTATATCGCTTCCAGGAAGAGCTACCCACATGCCAGATATTGTGCCTGTAAATTTAATATTAAATTTTGACACAGAACTTCTTACGAATTTAAATGTGAAATATTGGGCACCAGAGCGTCCAGAACTCAAATTTGGACCAACAGGAAGATGACCAACAGAATAATTTGTTTGATCGTGTTTCAAAATTCCACCAACGATTGTTGCATCATAATCATATAGTGTACTATTTTGACTATCGAAAACAGAAGCACTATTCGTAAAAGATGGAGTATCGCTATTACCAAAATTTATAACTCTGCTTGCCAAATTTGAACCAACACCTATAGTAGAACCAAAAGTTATTGATGTTTCTTCCATTAAACTGGATGTTCCCGTCTTCCTTAAAACAACATTAGCTAGAGCACTGGTAAATGAATGGGAACCTATGCTGTAACTATTATCAACTCTGACAGTCGGTCCCGAAGAACTAAAACCAAATCCAGATGTTATATTTGCTTGAGTGTTAACTGTAGCAGAACCAGAAGATACGAACAAATCTCTAGACAATGGTAAAGGAATGGATGCATCTGTGTAAGTTTTGCTTAATGGTGTAGAAAAACTACCAGCGGCGACACCTGTAAAAAATGTATCAGATACAGGAAACATATCACCACTGAGCTTATTCACATCAACTGATAAATTGAATGTTGTATTGTTACTATAATGTGGAATAGTGCTGGAGTATGTTAATACTTCGACTGCTGGTGTTATAGTTGCATTAGAAAATGTTGGTGTTCCTGGAGCACTGGAGTCATAGTACCAATACGCAACATCCGAATCAGTTGCCGATGTGTGAGAGAAATAAATTTCATTCCAACCAGGATTGACTATTCCATTCGCTTGGGCATCAAAACTATACCAGAAACCTGGAGCATCTCCTGTTACAAGAGAATAATCTTTATTATCACTAATTGTAATATCATCATAAGTTCCATTCGCTGTAAACTCAGAAAAAGCTACAGTACCCGCAAGTGATCCATTTTTATATAAGTTTAGGAATCCTTGATTTCCAGGACCTACATCATTAAAATTGTTTGTGTTATAAGATGCATCTCTTCTAACGTTCGTTACAATCGTACCTCCTGGAACATTTCTTCCACTATTTGTATTATCGCCTTGGGAAAAATCACACATTCTACAAGTGGAAAAATCACTCACAACTAAAGATGTGTTTCCTGGAAAAGCTGGTGGAGAAGGAGGTATCAAGCGTCCAACAAATTGATTCAATATCGCTATTCCATCAGTAATACTCATTTCAGGATTCAAACCACTTATGTTAAAGTTTCCTTGTGTATTAAAACCCAACAATAAATCATTTCCTTGAACAGTATTGGCAAATTCAAAAGCTAAATTTGCAATATCTATCGCAACATTTACGACTTCTGATACAGATTGAACTGTTGTGGTTAAACTGTCTATAGCATCAACGCTTGTTTCGGCAACAAATAATGCTTCGGATGCGTTATTGGCAACTTGATTAAATTCTACTGGTGTTTGACCAGGACTAGCAATCACTAGTCCAGTTCCTGTATTTCCTAAAACTATTCCATCGATATCAACTGAACCAGGACCAACGTATAATGAATGCCATCTATATTGTTCACTTCCCAAATAATAAAAATTATCTATTGTTGGTGTGATATTTCCTGTTAAATTTAAATTCGAAGATAAATTTCCTGTTGATTTAAATTCAACTTTTTTTGTTATGAATTTTGTATTTGCTGCATCATATACAAGAGCATCACCATCTTCCAATATCGAAATGTCAACATCGGTTAATTCCGATAAAGATACATTCGGTTTAGGTTTGTATTTTGGATCAGCAATAGACGTTGTTATGTTTTGCTGAACTGTAACTTTTCCTATCGTTCCAGCAGGAGTAATTCTGGCTCTAACCATTTAGCATTACCTTGTAACTGACGGAAGCACAGTCACTATTCCTTCTACAACCCTCGTGACAATATTTGTTGGAGATGTTATTTTCAAATCGTAAACATATCTTCCTGGTGAAAGAAGAGATGTGTTTGCGGCAGTCATAGAAAGAGTTATTTCACCATTTGATGTTCCTGTTATGTCACTTTTAATTACTGTTGATGATGAAGAATAATAGGATTTTCTCATCTGTGATGATGCGCTATAAGCATATAAATTTATAGCTAATCCATTCACATCTTCAACATTTATTGTTGTACTAAAAGTAGCACCCTGTTCAATTAGTATTTCTGAAAATGCTGCCACTTTTACTCCTTTTTCTTCAATTCATCGATTTCATTCTTCAATTCTTTAATAGCAGCAAATGCTAGTGCTACTAATTTGACATAATCAACAGCTAAAGTTCCATCTTCTCTTTCTTTTACAGCCAAAGGAAACACTTGTTGAACATCTTGAGCGATCACACCAAAATCAGATTTGTTAATAAAATAACCATCTTCCCCACCATTCTCTTCAATATATTCATCTTTCCAATCAAATGTTTTTCCACCAATAGCCGAGACTTTTTCTAAAGGAGAAGATATATCTTTAATATTCTCTTTTAATTTTCTATCGGATGAAAATACAGATATTATATCCGCTGTTGCTCTAATTTGACCAGTTACTCCAGATGCTGTTACACCAATACCTAGAGATTTAAATTGAACATCATTGGTTGTATTTAAATCTTGATTAGAAGACGAAATAGATTGATTGGTAATACTTGTTATAAATCCTTGATTGTCAACTTGAACGACTGGAACTTGAGATGCGCTTCCATAAGTTCCTGCTGTAATAGTTGCAGTCGTTATATCTAATGCAGTTATTGATGTTATATGACCTGTAGAATTAACTGCAATTTGAGGTACTTTTCTAGCTGTTCCGTATGTTCCACCAGTCACACCGCTCGCTGCATGAGAAATATTTCCAGTGAATCTATCCAACTGTATAGGAAGAGTATTTGAACTTGCAACTCTATTACCATTGTCGAATATACCTGTAGATGATGTTACAGGAGGCGCGGTGGCACCACTGTTAATTAATCCAGCAACGAATGTATTACCACCTACACCAAGACCTCCAGTGTTGATACGCACTGCACCTGTAGCAGATGAAGTTGATGCTGTTCCATTTGTAAATTGTACAGCGCGATCAGTTGTTGCGCCTCGTGTTGTTACTGTTTGTAGAGTATCCGCTTCTGCTGGAAAAGATATACTAGTATTAGTTACAGAAGTAATTCTTCCTTTAGCATCAACAATTATTCTTGGATAGTTTGTTCCATTGCCGCCATAACTTCCAGCGACCGCTCCCGAATCTGCCATTCTAGCAGTATTCAATGTTCCAGAGCTAATAAAATTAGCATTTGTTGTATCTGTTGTTGCTGATGTGGCTAGACCAGTAACGGAAGAAGAAGGAATTGCTATAGATTTATTTTCTATAGCCGTTACTCTTCCTTTAGTGTCTACAGTAACAGCGACAGATGTTGCATTACCGCCATAAACACCTGCCACTCCAGCAGAAACAGTCGCTAATCTATCTGCGCTTAATGTTCCTGAACTAATATTGTCAGCGTTTCTTGTATCTGTTGTTGCAGATCCGGCTAGACCAGTAACCGAACCGGAAGGAATCGATACTGCTACGTTAACAACATCAGTTATTCTTCCTTTAGCGTCAACAATAATTCTTGGAATTGTTGCTGCGTTACCATAACTTCCAGCGACCGCACCGGAATCTGACAATCTAGCAAAAGCTAATGTTCCTGAACTAATATTGTCAGCGTTTCTTGTATCTGTTGTTGCTGATCCAGCTAGACCAGTAACCGAACCGGAAGGAATTGACACCGCAACATTGACAACATCAGTTATTCTTCCTTTAGCGTCAACAATAATTCTTGGAATTGTTGCTGCGTTACCATAACTTCCAGCAGTTGCACCAGAAGTTGCTAATCTGTCTACACTTAATGTTCCTGAACTAATATTGTCAGCGTTTCTTGTATCCGTTGTTGCTGATCCAGCTAGACCAGTAACAGCAGTGTAGGAAATTGCAATATCCGTATTGGTTACACCCGTAATATGCCCTGTGTCATTAGTTACAAATACAGGAACTTTACTTGCTGATCCATGTGTTCCTGCTGTGCCTGCTGTTGCGTGTATGAATTTGCCTGTTGAAGAATTATAACTCAAAGGAGCATCAGCACTAACACTCTCTCTAGATCTTTGTGTAGTAAAATAAAGATTGGTGTCTTCCGTTAGATATTTTGTAGTATTGGCTAGTCTAAATTCATTTGCAGATAAACCATTATTTGCTACCCAAGAATCAATAGTCTCATTCCAACGAATATAAACATTTGTTAGCGTTCCCCTATTGATTAAAATTCCTGAATCTTGTGATGGTGCTTGATTTTGAGCTAAATTAGAATTTAATAATATTTCATTATCAGCTAAATTTATTTCTTCCGTATTTACAGTTGTGTATGTACCAGTAACAGTGAGATTTCCCGTAACACTAACGTCACTGCTGATAGTCTGTGTTGTGCCCGTACCAGAAACTTTTAAGAAATTACCATCAACATAACTCTTCATGTTGGTATTAGCAGTATCAACATAATTTTTCATGTTGGTATTGGCTACGTCAACATAAGACTGCATTCTAGTATTTGCTACATCAACATAACTCTTCATGTTGGTATTAGCAGTATCAACATAATTCTTCATGTTGGTATTTGCTGTAACAATACTTTCACTTAATGTTTTTGCTCCAGCAGAACTTAATGCAACCGTCTGACTTGTGGAAGTTAATGAGCTACTAATGGAGTTTGTAGTTAAGATATTGGTATAACTTGTTGATAGATCATTATTGAAAACATCTCTAATTTGCCAAGTGTTTGAAGAAGCTGTCCATCTAATATATGCATTAGCATTAGAGTTTGTTCCTCCTGAGCCACCATTAACACCACCTTTATCGTTACCTCTAAAAACACCGAAATATGCAGCACCAGTCGTTGTAACAGGAGTTGTTGTGCTAATAGTTAATGCATCTGTATCATAAAGTATATCACCAGTTAAGACAAAATCTCCTGCAACCGAAAGTTTTCCTTGTACGGCTAAATCAGTCGAAACAGTTAAAGAACCAGTGATGGTTTGTGTAGGACTTGTTAATTTGACAAAAGACGCATCTGTATAACTTTTCAGACCGGTATTTGCTACGTCAACATAAGACTGCATTCTAGTATTGGCTACGTCAACATAGGACTTCATGTTGGTATTAGCAACATCAACATAGGACTTCATGTTAGTATTAGCAGTATCAACATAATTCTTCATGTTGGTATTGGCTACGTCAACATAACTCTTCATGTTGGTATTAGCAGTATCAACATAATTCTTCATGTTGGTATTGGCTACGTCAACATAACTCTTGAGATTAGTGTTTGCTACGTCAACATAAGACTGCATTCTAGTATTGGCTACGTCAACATAAGACTGCATTCTAGTATTTGCTACATCAACATAACTCTTCATCTTGGTATTGGCAGTTGTAACTACATTCGACACTACCACTGTAGTTTCGCTCGTACTTCCTTCAGTTGTATCGAGTTGAACTACGCCTGTCAGTGAAGTTGTTGCTGAACGTATTGTTGTATTTGTTACTGCTGAAACATGTCCTGTATCGTTTACAACAAAAACAGGTACTTCTATACTTGATCCATGAGTGGCTGCCGTTACTCCTGAAGTTGCATGAGATACTGATAAAGATCCATCTGATATTGAAGATACTATTGGAGAAGACGGAGTAACACTTCTAACAACTCTTATTCCAGAATCATGTACTCCTGCTGCTCCATAAATTGCACCCGTGGATACCAAGTTTGAAGACCAAACATTTCCTGTTACACCAACACCTCCAGAAACTCTTAATGCGCCGCTTGTTACAGATGTTGTTCTCTCATCACTACCCAAATTCAAATTGCCAGTAACAGTAGAATTTCCTTGTACTGTTAAAGAGCCGTTGGCGCCACCATTAAGAGTATTCGCAGCATAAACAAATACATTACCAGCACTATTAGATGTTCGATCACCGATGGATACAAGAACTGATGTATTAACGGCACCAGCAGCATCACCTTTAACAGTGAGATTACCAGAGATAAATGCAGATTTCGAAACACCAAGACCACCAGGAGTTACCATGGATCCCGTTGAATTACTTGTCGATTCTGTCGTTTCGGTGGATCTAATTGTGCCACCAACTAGAGAATTCGATGCTATAAAATGAGCACCAGTAGTATTAGAAGTAATTCTGGCTGTGTCTGCTACTAATGATCCTGATGCTATGAAGTGTGAACCTGTTGTATTCGAAGCAATTCTAGCCGTGTCTGCTACTAATGATCCTGATGCTATAAAATGAGCGCCAGTAGTATTCGAAGCAATTCTAGCCGTGTCTGCTACTAATGATCCTGATGCTATAAAATGAGCGCCAGT
>Ga0129336_10000105_pt1 | contig 39729 bp, 37 predicted proteins | sample CPB6_02_DNA_FD_96878 | JGI IMG/M metagenome (GOLD analysis project Ga0129336, IMG submission 96878) | Freshwater to marine salinity gradient microbial communities from Chesapeake Bay, USA - CPBay_Sum_0.6_0.2_DNA | ecosystem: Environmental > Aquatic > Marine > Coastal | place: USA: Chesapeake...
AAGTAGATAATTTAAAATATAATGCTATAACTAAAAAACTTTATCGCGGGGTGGAGCAGTCTGGTAGCTCGTCAGGCTCATAACCTGAAGGTCCTTGGTTCAAATCCAAGCCCCGCAACCAAAATAAAATAATTAGTCATTTTTTACAGGAGAGCAAAACATAACCATTATGCCAGTCACTATATTGTCTATTAATGATGCGTGGTGATTTATTATTTTTAGCAGTAAAAATTTCAATTTTACTTAGGATTTTTATATTTAATTCTTTTATAATCTTATTTGTTGCATCTCTTACAATTTGCCAATTCCAATCATCTACAATAAATAAAAATTCATCATCTAAATAATCATAAACTAATCTTAAACTGTCATAATGATCTACATATTCATGAGGTCCGTCAAAAAAATAAATATTAAATTTAGTTTTGCATGAATTAAAATCAAAAGATCTAAAATCCTGACTATAAATTTGAATATCACAAAAAATGTTATCTTTAATTAATTCTAGGTTTTTTTCTAATACTTTTCTTGTTCCTCCAAATTGAGAAAAATTATCAATAACAGTCACTTTTTTTATATTCTTATTTTTAAATAAAATTGAACATAAAGTAGATCCAGTCCAAGTTCCTATTTCTAAATATTTAATATCCTTATCGAAATATTTTGGTACATTATTCAATAGATTTCTAAATTTACGACCTGACATTCCTTCCATTTTAATTAGATGCTGAGGTATAAAATAATCACCTTTTAGTGAATTTTTAAGTGAAGAACTCAAAGTTTCTTTGAAAGCACAACTTGTAAAACTTGTTATAATTTTAACCTCACTTAAATTTAGTAGTTTAATTAGAATTTCATTTAAAAGTTTTTTTATTACTATTCTAGACAGTTTAAACATATTAAAAAAAAAATTTCTCTAATAAACGGTATATATTTTAAAGACTTAGACAACAAACATATCAGATACTATAAATTTATAAAAGATTTGAATGTTTAAAGAATTTTTTAAAAATATTTAACCAAAAAAATAGGTGTACAATAATCGCTGTATAAAGCATCCTTTCTTGCTCATACCCATTTAACAAACAACTAAATATTAATAACCACGCATAACATATAAAAATCAGAAATAGAGATTTTCTATAATTGATTGTGGTTCTTTTAAAAATAAACTCGTAAAATAAAAAAAAGTATAAAATAAACATATAAACAAAAATAAATATTTGTTTAGTTAATTTTAAATTGTAAGAAAAACTTAAAATATTCCTAAGCTTATCCGGCGAACCAACTGCAAATTCAAAAGCAAATTTGCTATGAGATGACAAAAGGTTATTTAATCTTGATTTAAAATAAACACTCGGATCTTCAACGATTTTTTTAAAAAACCAATCGAAACAAAGGTTTGAACCTAAAATATCACCAATATGATTTGAATTCCAGTTTACGCCATCATCAATAAGAATAGGATGTAGATAAATTTGTTTGTTGTTAAAAAAATTTCTTTGTTCCTCAAGAATATTAATGAAGCATTCTTTTTTATGATCTGGAAGTGTTGTGGATAAATTAACACCCAGATTACTTGCATTCATAAAAAAATCGAAAACAATTTTATTTTTAATCGAGGGAATAATAGAAACTATAAAAATTAGAATAAAATAGGGTAAAATTTTCAAATCTAATTTTTTTTTTAAAATTTTAATTATTATGTAAATAAGAATTAAAAAAAAAGGATGAAATAATGACCATGTTAATGATAAAAAAAGTAAATTAACATAGATCAATATTTCAGTTTTAAAACTTTTTTTCTTAAAAAGAACTAAAAAAAAATATATTAATTGAGTGAATAAAAAACACAATGTATGAGAATAAAAAGGTCGTGAATAACTTTCATAAAATATTATATTTGGATTTATAATAAAAAAGATTATTATAAAAAATCTTATTTTTTCTGAAATACTATGTTCAATACAAATTTGATTTACATAATATAAGATTCCTAGCGTCAAACTGTAACTATAAAGAAACCAAAACATACTAAAAAAAAATTCACTACCTTTTAATAACTTAATTACCAATCCAAATAGTAAAATGTGAAGATGTTGTGAAAAATGCCAATATTTTATTGTATTTAATAAATCGTTATAAAGAAAATCTAAACTAGGTAAATGCATATTACCAAGTGGATAGTCAGATTTAATTCCAAAATAGAAATAAGTAAGGAGTCTGCTTGACAAAAAAACTATAAATAAAAAAATAATTTTTTTTTTAAAAATTTTTTTTTTAAAAATTTTTTTTTTTATCATTAAAATTTTATTTAAATCCAAATATTAAAATTATTACATTTTTAATTTTTTAAAAATTACGTTTGGGATTAAGTTTATAATTTTCATTAAAAAGTACCAAAATGAAGGTACATAAACCTCATCTTTTTTTAAATCTATAGATTTTACAATCTGTTTCGCTGCTACCATAGCATCAGTCCATAAAAAATTTTTTTTTAAGTGTTTAGTCATTCGTGTATCTATGTAAGCTGGCTTTATAGTTAATACAGTTACTTTCGATGTATAAAGTCTTTGTCGCAAACCTGACATAAATGCTGTCACCATTGATTTGGCAGATCCATAAACGTAATTACTTGCTCTGCCTCTATCGCCTGCGACAGAGGATAAAACGGCAATTATACCTGATTTTTTTTTTTCAAAACGATTAGCAATTAGTGTTAATAGACTAATAACTGATAGTGCATTAATTTTAATGTTCTTAATTGTTTGATGTATACTTTTTTGACATTTTTTTTGATCCGGCAATACACCCCAAGCAACTAGAATAATATCTATATTTTTCAAAGCCGCCTCTGCAGAATTTAACATTGCAGAATGATTGTCATAATAATTTAAATTCATATTATAACTATAAATATTTTCTGCACCTTTAGACTTTAATTTCAAAGTTAATTTTTTAAGAGCAATTTTATTTCTTGCCACTAAGAATAGATGATTTCCTCTTTCAGCCCATATTTTTAAGCAACCTTGAGCAATAGACGAGGTAGCACCTATAACTAAAATTTTTTTTTTCATTCCGAATTTTTTATTTTAATCCTAACCGCCTAGACTGGTTTGAGCTAAATTTTCCTAAAGCATAATATTTTTCTCGTATTTGCTCAAAATCTTCCCATTTTGAATATATTTTTTTAAATATAAATTCTGTCATTAATGCATCTTTTGCCAGATATATTCTACCATTCATATCTAATATCATTTCATCTAAAATTTTGGCTAACTTAATAACAGAATTACTTAATTTGAAATCTAATGCCAAAGTTAAACCTTCCATAGGAAAAGATAAATAGTTGTCATTACTTTTGCCAAGTAATTTTAAAACTGCTAGAGTTGAGAACTCATTATAATCACTTATAGTTTTTAAAATTTTTTTTAAATTAGATACTGAATTTTTTTTTGGTATAACAAATTGATACTGTATAAACCCTTTATTTCCATAAATTAAATTCCAATTTTTAACTTTATCTAAGGGATAAAAAAAATTATTAAAATCTACTAAATATTTATTTTTATTATTCATAGAGTTTTTTTTATAATAAAATTTATTAAATATATTTATTGTAAATTTATTTATCATAAAAGGCCCGATAGTTATTGGTAGTTTTAAATATTTGAATTTTTTTAGACTTAAATTTTTATCATGAGAATGATTTCCTAAAAAAAGAATACCTCTTCCGAAATCTTTTCCTCTTGCAAGAGTGTCAAGCCATGCAACAGAGTAATTTTCTGTGTGAAATTCTTCAAAATTTTCATAAATTTCTTCTAAAGATTTTAAAACTTTAATACTTTGTATAATTTTTGTAGAGCTTATTCGTTTCAATTGAAATGTTGCAGAATAAATAAACCCCGTAAGACCCATGCCACCACATGTTGCAAAAAATAAATCTGGAAAATTTTCTCTTGTCACTGAAATGAAATCTCCAGAACCTAAAATCATATCTATATTTAAGATATAATCAGAAAACGAACCCTCTTGATGATGATTTTTACCATGCACATCCGCTGCGATTGCTCCTCCTACTGTAAGAAAACTTGTTCCTGGAGTGACAGGAAAGAACCAGCCTTCTTGAACAATAATAGAAATTAAATCTCTAAATATAATACCTGATTCACATTTAATAATTCCTCTTATTTTATCAAATTCTATTATATTATTTATTTTTAAAGACTGTAATGCATTAGCTGCGTTAGCACTATCTCCATAGCTCCTTCCCGATCCTCTTGGTATTAAAGATTTTTTTTTTATAAAATCAAAACATTGAAATTTGTCTTTGGGATAAAATAAATTAGCGTCGGCTTTTGGAAATCTTCCCCAACCATAAATTTTCATAATAATATTGCCTCTAATTAATGATATAATGATAATTTTTATAGTCTAGCTATAATGATTAGTCTAAAAATATAATTAATGCTTAAAAACTGTTTTTTATTAATGAGACCCTATCAATGGGTTAAAAATATAATAATTTTTTTTCCTCTTTTTTTTTCAAAAAAACTTTTGGAGTTAGAAGCTTTTATTTTATCATCTACAGCATTTATGTGTTTTATATTAGCCTCGTCTATTATTTATATTTTTAATGATATTTGCGATATTAACTACGATAAAAAACATCCTAAAAAAAAATTTCGCCCTCTTGCTAATAACGATTTAAAGATAAGAGACGCCTACTTTTTAATCGCATTACTCTCATTTCTGCTATCAGTATTACTAAAATTTAATACAGTAATTTTAAATAATGTAATTTTTTTTTTTTTATTAAATATCTCATATTCTATCTATTTAAAAAATATTGTCATAGTTGATTTGGTAACAGTATCATTGAGTTATGTTGTTAGAATTATGGCGGGTTGCATTATAATTAATGTTGAATTATCTCCATGGTTACTAATATGCATTTTTTATTCATCTTTATTTTTAATCTCTTTTAAAAGAGTCGCAGAGATGAAAATATCAGGCTTTAAAAGCAGATTGATCTTGAATAAATACAAAAAAGAAATCTTACTTAAAATAATAGACTTATCATTAGTATGTTCCGTGATTTTTTATTCACTATACACGGTTTTAATAAATCCAAATCTCATGTATACTATAATTTTAATTCTTATAGGTTTTTTTCGATACTATTATTTATATTATAGTATTAAAATTTTTGAAGATTCTCCTGTAAAAATAATATTTAGTGATAAACCAATTATTATATTGCTATTTCTTTGGACAATAGCTGTACTATTTGATTACTAACATGAAAATTATTAAATTAATACTTCATTCAAAGGTAATTGTTATAATATAAATTGTCATTATAAAAAATAGATACTTATATTGATGAACCAAAGAAAAAATAACATCAAGACTGCTATTACCTACATTAAAAAATAATATTAATTGTGCAAATAAAAAATAATTTTGATAAAATTCTTGTTGCTGTAATTTTATTTTTTCATTTTTTATATTTAGCTGAAATTTATATATTTCCGTTATATCATGCATATGATTACTATTTAAGAATAACAACGGATTTTAGAGACTTTTATTGGTATCCTTCAAATGCCTTAATAAATAAAGTTAATATTTTCGACTTATACTTTAAAAGTGATATAGTAAGAAACTATCAGCCCGGCCACCCGCCGCCAAACTACAGTATACTTCATACTATATTTTTTCTTCCTTTCGGTTTTTTTGACTTCGAATTTTCGAAAAAAATTTATTTAATGGTAAATATTTTGTTATTGTTTTTTATATATCAAATTTTAAGAAACAATTATAAAAAAAATAAAATTTTTTTATTATTTATTTTATTTCTTTTTTCTCCTTTGTTGCTTCATCTTTTAAAGGTTGGGCAATATACAATTTTTTGCTTATGGGGATTTATAATTTTTTTTTATACAAATGAGAATTCTTTTTTAAAATTTATTGGACTTTTAATTTCAACCCTTAAATATACGTTTGCACCGATTATTGTATTATATTTATTATTAGAAAAAAAATTTAAAATAATTTTTTTTTTAATTTTAACAAATATTATTGCTGTAATATTCTATTCGATATATTTTAATATAAGTTTTATAAGTGCATTATTAAATCCCATATTTATGGGTTGGAAAACGCAAGCTATTGGCGTAGGTGATCTTTTGTCATTTTTGGGAAATTATCCCAAATTCCCTTATAATGTAATAATTGTAGGAATAATTTTTTTTTTATTAAAATATTTTATTTATCATAATACAAAAAGACAAAAGGCTCATGATCTAGTTTTAATATGTATTCTAACACTAATTAGCTTTAAACATTTAAGTTATGACTATGTATTTCTATTACCTGTAATTTTATTATTATTTAATACAATTAGCAGAAAAGATAAAAATATTTTATCTCTAATAATTTTTTATTTTTTATATATTCTGCCATGGGCACTAATTGAACCAATTAGATATACTAAATATTTTATTTTTTTTAATTTATCATTAAATTTTTACTTGCTTGTTATTACATTAAGATTGACTATTAAAAAAACATTAAAGTTAAAAATATATTAATTTAATTTTTAATACCTTAAACTAAAAATAAATAAATTTCTTAACACAATTTAATAACTTCAAAAGTGCACAAATATTTAAATTATTTTTTTATAGATTGCTCCCACTTTATTGAAGTTTCAATACTTTTTTGAAGACTTGTTTTTTTTTTCCAATTGGGAAAAATTTTTTTCAATTTTCTAGTATCACAATATATAGTGCTTACATCACCATTTCTTTTTGGCATCACATTAATATTAATTTTTTTTTTTACATGATTTGAAAAAGCCTTTATGACATCTTTAACAGAGTAACCTTTTCCATAACCGCAATTTAGTATAAAAGATTTACGATGATCTAAAGCTAACTCACTTAATACATGTATTTCTGCTAAATCATTAACGTCAATAAAGTCTCTTATGCAACTACCATCTTTTGTTGGGTAGTTGTTTCCATAAAGATTCACTTTATAAAATTTTTTTACTAAATTATTACATATAGTTTTAAAAAGGGTTTCTCCGGAAATTGGCCCTGATCTATTCTTATTTTCTGCTCCTACTACATTAAAATATCTTAAAATTGCAAATTTAAATTTATATTTTTTAGAAAACTCTTGAATAAGTTTTTCTGCAAATAGTTTAGTTCTTCCATAGTTGCTTAGTGGAATGGTAGTAGAATTTTCAGAAATTTTTTTTCGATCTGAGTTTCCATATACAGCACAGGTTGATGAAAATATAAATTTTTTAATTCCGAATAACTTACAAAGCTTAAGCATATTTTCAGTACCAATGACATTATTATTGTAATATTTAAGAGGTTCTTTTTGTGACTCCATTACACTCAGTGAGCCCGCGAAATGAAAAATAGTAGAAATTTGATTATTATAAATTTTTAATTTATTTGATAATGAATTATAATTTTTAATATCACACTTATAAAAATGAGCTTTTTTATTTACTAGATGCAAAGAACCAGTGGATAAATTATCTAAAATAATTACTTTTTTACTACGATCTATTAAATAGTTAGCGACTGTACTTCCGATATAACCAGCGCCGCCAGTAATAATAATAAATTTTTTTGATTTCACTTTTTTAATAAAATTTTATTATTTTTAGAATTTTGAGAACTTTTTAGTATTTTCTCCAGAAACAATTGTATCAAATATCCATTGATATGTTTTTTCAATTCCAGACCTAAGAGATATTGATGGGGCCCAATTTATTTCCTTCATGATTTTGGTATTATCGCTTGATCTGCCTCTCACTCCTTTAGGCTTATCAAGTAAATATTTTCGTTTTATTTTTACTTCAGCAATATCCTCAATAATATCGATTAATTGATTTATAGAAACCTGTTCATCGCTTCCAAGATTAAATACTTCGTTTGATTTATTTTCGAAAATTTTCTTTGTTCCTTCTATGCAGTCATCTATATACATAAAAGTTCTTGTTTGATTTCCATCCCCCCAAACTTCTATTTCATTTTTTTTATTTAATTTTGCATTTATTATTTTTCTACAAAGAGCAGCTGGTGCTTTTTCACGTCCTCCATCAAATGTACCAAGGGGGCCATAAACATTATGGTATCTTGCAACTTTAGTATCTAATCCAAAATCTTCAGTAAAATGCCTACACATTCTCTCACTAAAAAGTTTTTCCCATCCATAACCATCCTCAGGATCTGCTGGATAAGCATCGCTTTCTTTAAGACCCTCTATAAAAGTATTTTCTTGTTTTGATCCATTGTAAACACATGCGCTTGATGAAAAAAAATATTTTTTTATTTTATGATGGAGACATGCTCTAAGCATATTAGTATTTATTAGAACTGAAAGCATACACTCAGCCTTATTGTTTTCTATAAATCCCATTCCACCCATATTGCAAGCCATGTTAAATATAAAATCAACTTCTTCAGTAACTTTTAAGCAGTTATTATAATCTTTAAGATCTAAGTTAAAGTTTTTATTCTCTTCAAAGCATTGAAACCAATATTCTTTAGGTTTGATATCTGCACATATTAGCGTATGACCTTCTTTCATCAATCTCATCACTAAATGACCACCAATAAAACCGCCAGCTCCACAAACTAATATTTTAGACATATAATTTGAATATAATTAATAACTATAATATTTTTATAAAAGTTACACTAAATATTAAATTTTTTATACGTTTATAAAAAAATAAATTTTTCTTTTAAAGATAATAAATCAAAAAACTCGGTTAAATATTGTAAAATAAATTTAAATTATAAAGAATGTAGAATAAGTGGATTGTTAAATTAAAAATATTTTATTGAAATTTATAATTAATTAAAAATGTGTAATATAAAAATTTTATTAAAATAAATTTTTTTTAGAGTATTTTATTAAATTTTAAAAAAAAATCTTCAAAATCGACTTTATAATCAGAATGAGTAGTATTACCAAAGAAAAATTGGGTATCACATAAATAGTAATAGTAATGAATATTTAAAAATTGCGAAATAGTAAAAATAGGATTTACAGTGTCATCGTTTTTTACTCTTATATCAATAACTTTAGATCCTGGTTGCATCCAAATAAAATTAAGCAAGCCTGCTCCATTTAATCCTACTATAATCTTGGACTCTGCACATATTTGCACTTGTTTTTTAAAGTTATATTCTTCCATATAATGAATTTCAAATCCGTACAGAGATAATTGTTTTTCAAAATTATTCTCATTGATTAATCTTCTTCTATTTGACTTTCTTCTACTAATATAAATTTTTCTATTTTTAGATTTAATTTTAAAATTAGATAAAATTCTATTTCTCATTTTAATAAAAATATCTGGGGATGGGTTTCCACTTGGATATAGTTCGGAAATATACTTTAAGTTTTTAATTTTGAGATAATTTTCTTCTTGAAGTTGATAAATATTCTTTACGCCTATTAATTTTAATGATTGTTTCTGAAAGTCGGTTTTAAAATTGGGTAATATAAATAAATCTGATTTTTTTATGTATTTTTCTTTTATACAAATTTTTGGCAAGACATCGCAAACCCAATGAAAATAGTTTATTGAGTGCCTATCATGAATAAAGACGGCATTTTTTAAATCTTTAAAAACAATTTTTTTATATAAAAATATATTTTTTATATAAATAAGTATTAAATAAATTTTTTTTAGCAACTTAAATCTAGACAATGAGGTAAATTTTAAAAAATCTGCAATTAATGTATAACTAATATTTCGAATATACCCATTTGATGTTATTTGAATATTATTTAAAAAATAAATATAAGAGTTCGGAATTTTTTTTTTTATTTCCTTCATAAACAATTTTCTATCTTTTTTTTGAAAATTAAATTTTGGATATTTTCTTTTAAGGAATTGAGATTTATTTATAATTTCCTTATTATTTAAATTCATACTTCTAAAATGTTGAATTAATAAATTTAAAATATTTTTTAGAAATTGAGTTATAGGACCACTTTTTGCTTTTTTTTAGAGCATTTAGGCTTAAATTTTTGTAATTTTTTTTCACAAACTCAATGCCCTTTGTAAAATCGTCAGTATCATATGGCTTAGCCAAATATCCTGTTATTTTATGGGTTATAATATCTGGAATCCCACCAACGTTAAAAGATACAATTGGTAGTCCACAGGAGTGTGCCTCTAAACCAACATTAGGCAAATTATCTATCCGTGAAGGTAACGCTAAAATACTCATCTTATTATATATCTTGGACAAGTTGTTCTTTGTGCGGATATAACCCAAATATTTAACATTAAAGTTATAACTTTTTTTAGCTAGTTTATTAACTTTACCAACAACATAAAGTTTAAAAGGAATTTTTAATTTTTTTAAAGACTCAATTAATAAATCAAAACCTTTTCTCTCATCAAAAAGCTTTGCTGAGGTTACAAATAAAATTTTTAATATGCCTTTAGTGTTATTATCATAATTTTTTTTACAGAAAATTTTTTGATCCACTGGATATGATATTACTTTTGCCGGCCAATTATGCATCAATCTGCTTTGTTTAAGTTTATTATAAAGCCAATTTGAAGGAACTATAATTGGAAATTTTTTCTTCCATAGTAATAATTTTCTTTGCCAAACAATATAGTCAATTTTATTGATAAGATTTTTTTCTCCGAAAAAAAAATATTCGATGGGTAATTTATCCACATAATGTTCGCTACCACAAAAAGCCCACATGTCATGTAACGTTAAAATAACCTTTGATTTAATTTTCGCTAAATCATTAATAGAAAGTGTCTCCGCTCCAAACCAATGGATGTTAACCACATCGTAATTATTTACCCCTGCAATCTCTAAAATATCTGAATTAATTAAGTTGTATGAGCGATCACAATTAACTTTTATAAAATTATGATTTATAAATTTAAAAAAATTATAAATTACAAAATTTAAAACTTTTCTAGAAATTAAATTAAATGTTATTTTTGAATAAGTCTGTACAGACTGATCTTTGGAGATTTTTTTTTGTACAAATAAATTAATGTTTTTGTTTAATTTATTTAAGCATTTATATATCGAATAACAAGCTAATGCAGCTCCTCCTTGATTATCAGACCAAGATAATAATAAAAAAGTTTTTTTTCTCAGATTTATTCCCTAGAATATTTAAATTTAGTCAACATGATAACGATTAGTAAATAAATAGACACAAATGCAATTAATAAAAAAATTGAATTATAATTAAAAAAAAATCTTAAAAAAATTAAAGCTAAAACAAAAAAAATATTTGTTAGGACGGCAAAAAATAATCCAAAATTTTTTTTTAATAAATGATGAAGGTGATTTAAGTCTCCTTTAAAAGGGTTTTTTTTATTTAAAATTCTAACTAAAAATAATCTAAACATATCAAATCCTGGAACAATCATTAAAATAATAATGTCATCAGACTTAAAATAATTTTTATTATAAAGACTTATTGAAAAATAACCGATAACAAAGGCAATCAATAAACTACCTCCATCACCTAAAAAAACTTTGTTATCAAAATTTAAGATCAAAAAAAAAATTAACGGTACTAATAAAAATAAAAATAAATAGTTTTGGGTAATAAAATAAAAAAAAGAAAAAATTAGTAAAAAATAGGCTCCACATTGAAGATTTATACCATCAAATAAATTTATAGAATTTACAAAGAGCAAGAAACATAGCAAAGTAAAAAAAAATGAGTAGACGCCTAAATTTAATTCATAATTAGAAAATGAAAATCTCAAGTTATTAACGACAATGCTTTTATCGACTAATAATAGTAAAATAAGAATAATAATTAAAAAAAAAAATTTATTTGAATAATTTAATTTAAATTTATCGTCTAGCAAACCTAAAAAAAAAATAAGAGACGCAAATAAAAAAGTAGTAACCTTCATGAAATAATCTTTAAAAATAAAAATATTAAATAAATATATAAATAAAAAAGTGATGAAAAAGATAATGCCCCCACCAATAAATACTTGCTCCGAATGAAGTTTTAATTTTTTATCTGGGCAATCAAATATATTAAGTTTTTTCGAGATCCTTTTAAGATTCAATAAAAAAAAAAAATTAATTAAAAAAATAAAAAATAGCTGAATATATTTTAAATTTTCATCCATTGAACTAATGCCTTGCTAATTTTTATATACGTATTTTAAATAAATTCCTAAGGGAAAATAAATTATAACTGCGTTCCAATTATTAAAAAATTGACCTGAGGGTAAAAAAAAAATGAATGACTGAGCCATCATCACTAATAATAAAAATTGGATAATATGAGATGATTTAACTTCATCCCTCAAGATCAACACGCCAATTTTAAATGCTTTGATATAAACGTAAGTGATCGCTATTATTAAAAATGAAAACCCAATAAGACCAGTTTCAGCTAAAATCTGCATTACAATATTATGAGGATGAGTAGTACAACCATGTTTGTAATAATATTTAGGATCAGAACATTTTATCCTAAACATTTTTACTCCAACTCCAAAAAATTTATTATCTAAAAAAATATTTAAAGCTGTCTTATAGTGCCCTTCGTGTGCTTCAGAAAATATAAAATATTTTTCAGTTTTTTTATGATTTTCAATCTCATTTATTTTTTCGAATGATTTTTTACATTCATCCGTCATTAAAAAATTAATTCGCATTTCACATGCAGGAATATGTATCATGCGATCTCTTAATTTATTGTTAAATATCAAAGAAAAAAATAGCAAAACTACAATTGATGAAAATATTAAAAAAAAAATTTTTAATTTATTTTTTTCAACAGTTGCAATAATTAAAAAAAATAAAAAAAAATTAAAAAGAAAAAAACTAGTTCTTTCTCCTGTCAAAAAAATTAACGGAGAAATCATTGAAAATAAATAAAGAACTCTTAAAGGTATTTTTTTATAAATTATGTAATAACAAATAATAAACAAAGGTGATAATCTAGCTAGATAAGCCCCTACAATAAGTTCGTCTCCGAATGGACCACTTAATCTATGCTCTAATCTTGGGTATCCAAAAATATCTTTATAAAATAAATATTGATACAACGTATCAAAAAATACAAAAACAATTGCTATGGTGAGAGAAAATAAAAGTAAATATATAAATTTTTCTTTATATTCTTCAAATAAATAAAGCATTAATAATGAAAAAATAAAAAATCTGATATAAGGCAAACTTGCTTTTAAAGAAAAAAATAAATTATCTGTCCAAAATGATCTTATGGATATATATAACCAAAATAAAATAAAATAAAAAAAATATTTATTTAATAAAAATTTTTTTAAATTTAACTTAAAAGCTTTATAAAAAAAACCAAAAGACAGAACAACAATAAAAAAATCTCCTAAAAAAGGACCTGTTATTAGAGCTGAAGGAATTAAAAAAATTAAAATCGAAAAAAATCTATCTATACCTTTAAAATCCTTAAAAATATTATAGAATTTAAATATTTTCATATAGATGCTTAGCATAATCAGATCTCATATTTATATATGTTTTAAAAAAATAATCTATTACAAATAACAGGAAATTTTGCAAACTTCGAAAAATGAAAAATATTAAAATATGAAAGAAACAATTTTTATATCTTTCTATAATTCTTATCCTATTACAAGCGGTGCCTCAGCAGTAACTACAAGTTATTTTCTTAATTGGCCAGGTAAAAAAAAATTATTTCAATTAAACCACTATAATTTAATTAAAAAAAAAAATATTTATAATTTTAAAATTAGCTCCAACCATTTTATATTTAAATTTTTAAATTTAATTCCTTTTGCTTTATATATTTTAGTAAATATTAATAAAAAAAAAATAAAATATATAATATTTGAAGGTGCAAGTTGGTCAGGTTATATTTATATATTATATAAAATACTAAGTTTTTTTTTAAAAAAAAATTACATTTATCATTCACATAACGTAGACTTCTGTTTTCGAAAAAAAAATATTATAATTAAATATCTATCTTTTTTTTTTGAGAAAAAAATTTTACAAAATTTCGATATAAGCACTAGTGTCTCTATTAATGATCAAAAAACCTTTAAGAAAATTTTTGATGTTAATACAGTTCTTTTACCAAATGGAATTAATATAGAAAAAAAATATTTAAAAAAAAAAAAATTAAAGAAATATATTTTTTTCTCAGGTTCATTAGAATTTAATGAAAATAGAAAGACTTTTAATAGATTATTAACTAAAGAATTTGAAATAGTAAGAAAAATTATTCCTGATATTAAGATTTATCAAACAGGCGGCGATAACCATAAATATTTTGATTATAATAATCATGTAAAAGAATTGGGAAACTTAAATAGAAAAGTTTATTTAAAATACCTTCAAGAAGCGTTACTTATAATCGTTCCAGCATCATCAGGGCCTGGCACAAAAATAAAAGTAATAGAGGCTTTATGTTACAATAAGTATTTATTAACTTCTAAATTTGGGATGAAAGGACTTAAATCTAGGTATAATAAAAAAATAATATATTCAAATTTATCAGAATTCAAAAAAAAAATAAATTTTTTAAAAAATCACAACTTTAAATTAGCAAATCACAACAAAATAGGTAATTTCTTTAGAGCACACTATAATATAAAAAATATTATAAGAAAGTTTCATGAAAATTACTTATAAAAATTTATTTATATTTATTTACACATTTTTTATTTTATTAAGTCTAAATGTAAATCCTAATAATTTTTTTTCTACGTCCCTAGATCAAAAGGTGAAAATTTTAAATATTTTTAGATTTTTTTTTCCTACACTTTTGCTGATTATATTTATTATTTTAAAAAAATTAAAATTATTTAAATCTTTGAAAAGCCAAAATTCAATTATAAGTAAATTAATTGCATTATTTTTCTTATTTTTACTTCTATTTAGCTTAATAAATAATTTTTTTATCCCTGAAAATTTATATTTTATTCTATATTTAAATATATTTGCATACACATATATTCTTTCTAACTATTATAATAATAAAATTTTTTTAAAAGTAATCATTTATATTCTATTTATTTATTTTATTTATTGGATTTTAAATATTGCAGCTGATATTTTTTACAAAAAATATTCATTTAACAATATTTTATTTAACTTAAGAATATTAGAACCACATCAGTTAAATTATAATTATTTTTTAGGAAATTCAAATTTAAATAGCAACGGTGTTGCAAGAGTTTTGTCAATTTTGTTTTTAATTATATTTTCATATCAAATATTTTATAAAAAAAATTATATAAATTATATTTTTTTATTTAGTCTTATAATTTTATTATATTCTTTACAGTCGAGGTTTGCTTTTTATTCATTATTTTTTTTATCTTTACTATTAATTTTTATTAATAATAAAAAAAAAATTATAGGAATTTTTATTATAATATTAATTTTTATGACACCTGTATTATTAAATAAAGCTTTTAACAATAAATTTACCTATAAAAAAACTGATAAAGATATAAATCAAATTGAAAATAGATATTTTCAAGAATTTAATTATATCATCGGCAATGATAGATTATTAAAAAAAGATTCCAATTTACCAACTTATTATGAATCTGAAAATTTAATAAATAGTTTACATAAACTCGGTCTTTCACAGAACAGTATAATTGTGTTAACTGCGCTTAATAAAATAACCACCGGCAGAGTGGAGATTTGGTTTAATTATGTAATATTTAAAAATCAAACGAATTACTTTTTTGGTCTGGGTATTTTATCTGATAAAATTCTTTTTTCGACAAGTATATCCAATGCCTTACTCTATGCATATTTTACAACAGGCATGTGGGGATCATTTATTTATTTATTTGTTTTCACACTGCTATTAATACATTTTATAAAATATATAATTTATAATAAAAGTTATAAATTAAAAATAACCTTTTATGTAGTGGCAATTTTTTTGTTATTGAGATCCATTGTTGAAAGTGGTTTCTTACTTTATGGACTTGATTTAATTTTAATATTAATTTGTTTAGAGGCGGTTAATAATCAGCAAAATAAATTAAATTTTTTTAAATTTAACTTTTTCAGATTTGAAAAAAATATTAAAAAAGTGATAAACGAAAAAAGTATAAAATAATCTTTTTAATCTTCTTAGTTTATCTGTTCTTAATCTCCACAAAAATTCCATGCCTAATTTGTTTAAAAATTTTGGAACATCGGCTATTGAACCTGATGCAATTGCTAGTCCGCCACCTATACAAATAATTCTCTTAACTTTAAATTTATTCATGATATATGTAGCTATCTCCTCTTGCTTTGGCGTCGGCAGAGTTATTAAAACTAAATCCTCTTTTGAACATTTTATAAAAATTCTTTTTTTTAGATCATATACTTTTCCTGTAGGTATATTTCTATGCTGTATTTTTTTATTAAATTTTTTTTTCAAAAAAATTTTTTCTCTAGTATTTAAATTTCCGATTACAATAATGCTTTTTATACTATTAGGTAAACTTATATTTTGAATTAATTTACTACCTGGAATTTTTTTAGATTTTGTCAAAAACTTTCCATAAATACCATCTGGCCACATAATAAAGTTTTTATTATATGTTATTGTTTTATTAAAAAAAAAACATAGGAAAGATAAATTTAGAGCAGATAAAATAAATTCTTTTTTTTTAAATACAGAATCTATATTGTCTATATAGTTTAATCTTATACTATTCATTTATTTACAATTTATTACAAAAAATAATATAAATGAAGTTCTCAGTTATTACACCCTGTTTTAATTCTGAAAAATTTATAGAGGAAACTATTTTATCTGTTTTTAATCAGAATGTATTAACAAATAGTCTTGTAGAAATTGAATATATAATTGTTGATGGCGGATCGACAGATAACACTTTAAAAATAATAAAATCACTTCCTTCAAAAAAAAATTTCAAAATGATAGTTTTGAGTGAAAAAGATAATGGCATGTATGATGCACTTGTAAAAGGATTAAAAATTTCTACTGGAGATATTCAATCATATATAAATGCTGGTGATTTTTATAATCTAAATGCTTTCACCATAGTGAATCAAATATTCACTAATAACCCCAAAACTAATTGGATTAGCGGTAATAAATATATTTACAATATAAAATCTGAAATTACAAAATGTACTATACCCTATCGTTATAGAAGTAATCTAATACAAGCTGGCGTATATGGTAGATACCTGCCTTTTATACAGCAAGAGTCTTTATTTTGGAGATCAAAATTAAACAATTATATTAACTATGAAAAATTAAAGAATCTTAAACTTGCGGGTGATTATTTTATTTGGGTATCTTTTTCAAAATATGCAGAATTAGAAATTGTACAAACTCATTTGGGGGGATTTAAAGTACATCCAGGTCAATTATCTTCCACGGTCAACACTGAAGGTGCCAATTATAAAGAAGAGGTGTTAACTTTTATCAAAAAAATAAATATCAAAGATTTTGTTAATATAATACAAGATTTAATCCCCTGGTTAATTCTTAGGTTTTCAGCCGATTTTTATGGGCATCGTCGTGGCCATTACAGATTTTCTGATTTGAATGAATGGGCTTCTAATAATAAAAATGTATTATACTGTTGGGCTTGTGATCAAGCATCAAATAGTGGTGAAGGACAGTTACTAAATAGATATGCTTCAAATGAACTTAAAAATTACAAAAAATTATTTATTAGAAATAGTTTAAATCAAGTTATTCTTACTAATAATAATTCAAATTTATCTAAAAACGAAAATTATAGGAATAAATTAAAATTAAGTTTTTATGAGTCTTATATTATGCCTTTTCTCGGTATTTTATATTTGTGGTGTAAATATATCTCGGGGAAAAAAGTTTGTTATATTAATTTTTTACCACTTTGGAATATTTTTTTGTTTATATTTTTACCACCAGGTACTAAATTAGGTCCAATTACTGGATCTATCTACAATCAAAAAGTAAATAACTTTGAAAGTCTTTTAAGAAAATATTTTTTACCTTTATTATATAAAATCTCTGGAAAAATTATTCTTAACTTCAGAGGTGAAAATTTAATTTTTTCTACTGATCTTCTTAAAGATTATTTAAGTTCTAAAGTAAAAGCGAAATCAAAATTTAATTATGTTTTTGAAAATATCAAAATAAATACATATAATAGGTCTAAAAACATAGACTTAATAATTTATAATAGAAATTATTTTAATAAATCTAATGAATTATTTTCTAAAATAATTACAAAACTTCAGGAGGATAATTTTATAGTTTATTATTTTGGAGATGAAATTCCTACCCCTGGCAGGAACTACAAAAATCTTATCAAAAATGAAAAAGTGCAGGAATATCTAAATCGAAGTAAATTTACAATTATTTCGAATGAAAATTTTTATTCTTTTTTCTGTTTAGAGGCAATAAAAAATAATGTTAATATATTTTATAATATAAAACAAAAAGTAAATATAGATTTTCTAAAAAAAAGTAAAAAACTTATTCAGTTAGATTATTCAGATGATATGAAAGTAATAAATAGAATAAAAAAAGAAATTACTAATTTTGATATGTATAATTATCCATATTCTAAAACTTAATTATAGAATTAGCGTGTTTATCAAAAAACTTATTTAAAATAGCCTGTATTAAATTTTTATTTATAAAATAAGAAAAAATTCTAAAAATAAAAAAATTTGAATAAACTAAGTTATATTTTTTTAATAACATACTCATTTCTTTTTTAAGTAATTCTTTATTAGACGACAACGCTGTAGGTAAAATTCTAAAACAAGAAAGAAAATTATTAATATACAGTCCTTTAAAATTTTTTAATAAGAAAAAAATAATATCATATTCAAAAGAATATTTGTAACTTACATCAAAGCAATTAAATTTTTTATAAGATCTTTTTGAAAAAAAAAAAGAGCCAGTGAAAATTTGGTTATAATAAAAAAAATATTTAATTTTTTTTTTTGGTATAAAAGAATAAAAAGATTTTATAACTTTATTATATGAATCTATATTAACAAAATTACCAACGATAAAATCACATTTATTTTTTTTATAAGTTTGTGAGATAATATCTAATGTATTGATATTAAAATATAAATCATCAGAATTTAACCAGCATAATAACTGGCCTTTGGCTTTACTAAAACCAAAATTTAGGGCTTCTGCTACACCGCTGTCTACTTTTTGGAAAAATCTAATTTTTTTACAAGATTTACTATAATATTTAACAATACTCCTTGTTTTGTCTTTAGATAAGTTATCACAAATAATAACTTCATAATTCTTATAAGTTTGTGACAATATACTATCTAGAGTATTTTTTAAAAATTTCTCAGAGTTAAAAGTGGGTATGACTATACTAATCTTAACCATTTAGAATTTTATAATACAAATTAATCATTTTCTCTGAAATTATATCATAGGAAACTTGTTTACTAATATTTGTATGAATTTTTTTTTTGAAATATTTTTTATATCTATTTTTTTTTACCCAGTCTAAAGCGTTCTTTAAATTTTTTTTGTTAAAACTGCTAAGTATTAGACCATTTCTCTTATTTTTAATAACTTCTTTTATTCCATTATTTTTTAAGGATATTACAGGTATACCTAAAGACAAAGCCTCTATTCCAACATTTGGAAAATTATCACTTATTGACGGCAACAACAACGCGTCACATTTGCTAAAATGGCTAATTAATTTTTTTTCATTATCTGTGTAACTCAACTCCTTAATAAGAAAATTATTATTTAAACCCGGAGGAATTTTATCTCCAATAGTGTAAAGCTCAAATTTATATCGGCTCAAGTGTTCATTTAGATTATTAACAAGACTATAAAATCCTTTTCTAGAATCAGAAATAAAATGTGCGCCACAAAATAATAATTTAATAGTTTCATTTTTTTTAATTATTCTAAGATTTGGTTTCCATAGTTTAGTATTAATAGGATTTCTAATTAAATATGTTTTTTTATTTTTAAAAATATAACTACTAAAAACTTTTTTTTTAAGCCACAAACTGGGTGTTACAATAGTAATATTTTTTTTAAAAAATTTTTTTTTTTTTTGCCAGATATATTTTTCAAAATCAAATCCTAAAAAATTTTTATTTTTACTAGAATATCCATCAATATATCTTTTATATGCACTATAGTGTTCAGTGCCACATATTGGCCACATATCATGAAAAGTCCAAATAACTGGTTTTTTTATTTTTGAGATTTCTTCAATAGAAATTAATTCATTATTTATCCAATGCATGTGAAGAATATCAATATCTAATTTATTAATATATTTAACAATTCCTGAATTAAATATATTATAGGAATTTTTAGTTTTATTTAAAGAAAGCAAGTCTAAAAATTTGATCAAATAATTTTTTATTTTAATAGAGACAAAAGCTGTGTCGATAAATTTAACAATATTTTTTTCTTTCTTTTTTTTTTTATATACAAGCAACCTCGAAAAAATTTTAGGCTCTAAACATTTATGCAATCTATATGCAGCTATATTAGCACCACCAAAGTGATCAGAAAAAGTCAAATGCAATACTTTCATTATTTGATTAAGTTTATATATGTTGGCGACATTGAAATTTTTATATTTTTTGATAATTTTTCTCCATTTTTTTTTAAAAATTTATAATTTTTTTTTATTTTATTTTTAGTTTGAGAGTAGTCTAACAAGAACTTTTTTTTAGGATCATTTGCATATATATGAAAACCACCAACTTCTTTCTCAAATTTCAAAACTTTCTCTCTAATAAAAATTAACATTTTTGCCTTTAAAGAATCTTTTTTTGATAGTGAAAAAATATTAGAATTAGATTCTGTTAATAATAATTTTTCATACTCATTTAAATTTTTTGGTTTATGACATAAATTTTTATAAATAAAATTTAACATAACATCAGAAATTATTATAGGTTTTATAAAATTAGCAGCTGCTTCCAAATGACTCGTTCCGTTAAAAGTAATAACTCTCTTGGCTGTTTTAAAAACGTTTACATTGGAGTTTAAATTATTTTCAAATTCAATATTTTTAGGCACTAATTTACCAAATACACTTTTGCAAATTTTATTTATAGTTATAGTTTGATCTTCTCCCCATCTAATATAGTTAGGATGGAGACGTATTGTCCAATTTTCTCTTGATTTCGATATAATTCTTAAAGTTTCTTTAAACCAAACAATATAGTCTTCAAATATTCTATTCTTATCAATATCTGCGAATGGGGAGTCTCTAAAAATGTGGAGAAATATAACATTTTGATACTTTTTATTTGCTTTATTTTTTAAACTTGCCGCAATTCTTGAATCTTCATAATTTCCATATCCAAGATTTCTCTGAGTCCAATACTTTTTTATATGACTATTTTTAATTACTCTTTGAATATTTTTAAATTGATTCTGATCTAAGAAACACCATGAACTGTCTTTATTGATAGGCTGTTTGTATATTGTAAAACCACTATGACAAAAAATGTTGTTAGAACTTAAAGCTCTTAACTTTGCTAAAAAAGCTCTTGCGCCATAAACGCTGTGCCCCAAAAAATAATCTCTAACACCTAATTTTATTAATAATTGCGCTTCAAAAACTTTTTTATAACAAGAAAAAGATGCTTTAAACTTACTAAAAAAGCTTGGGTTTATATCTCCGTCATTGCATCTTAAAATTGAAGCATCCCAAATAGAATGGTTTAATTGAAATTTGAACCAGTTTTCTTTATTTGACATGATTGTATTTCTACTAATTTGAAAAGATTTAACAAAAGATTTTAATAATAAAAAAATGATTTCTAATATTAAAAATAAATTATTATTTTTGAACGAATAGAATAAATTTTTATAATAAATAATATGATATTTTTTAAGAATACTTTTTATTAAAATATTTTTTTTTATTTTTTGTGCTAATTTTCTTTCAAATATTAGTGTTTTAATTTTTTTTTTTTCACAATAGCCATGAACCAAAGGTATTAACCAAAGTAACTGACTATCAAGGAAACCTTGGCCTATATATACTGATTTACTTTTCAATATCTTCAAAAATTTTCTCCATTGCTATCGATGGCTCAAAATTATTTAAATACAGCTCCCTAACATTTTTCTTTAGTTTTTTCCTAAGATTAGAATTTTCAAGAACTTTTTTAAGTTTTAGTACAATTTCTTTAGGTGAATTTCCAATCATACAATTTTGTTCGCTAATAAACTCTGGCTGATTGATAACATCTGAACTATGCAATATAAGACATTGGGATAAAGCTGCACTATTAAGTAATCTACATCTGTAACCTAAAAAAATTGGCGTTGCTAGGAGAAAAGCATCTGAAGTTTCTATTTCATAATGCAGATCATTGACATACCCTCTAACAAAAACATTTTGATAATTTTTAATTTTCTCTGTTTTTTCATTTAAAAATCCATCACCTAATATATGTATTTCGTAATTTTTCTCTCCAATATATTTATTCATTAATGGTATCAATTTTTTGTACAAATAATAAAGTCCTGCACTTGTTGCAGTAGCATGCAATCTTCCAAGACCTGTAAGAATTTTAAATTTTTTTTTATCAAGTTTTTCAAGATTTTTTTTTGACGAATGAATTTTTGTAGTATCGTAATAAGGTGTTTTATAATACTTGCTAAATTTAACACCAGAATTCTTTAACCACTTAGCGTCCCAAAAACCGAAAGACCCACCAGAATTAAAACGATTCATAAGCTTAATTTGAATTTTTTTTAAATGAAAAATTGCCCATAATGTTCCTAAAATTTGAACGAATCTTTTAAAAGAAAAAACAATTTTTTTTCCTAGTATTCTTTTGCTAAAAATTCCAATAGTAAAAGGAAAATGTAATAAATCTCCAACTATTAAAATTTTTTTAATATCAACATCAATAACACATGGAGCTGCATGCCAGTCATAAACAAAAATACATTCAGGGTTCAGTTTTTTTATTATTTTTTCTACTTCTTGTTTATATTTAAAAGCTGGCATTAAAATTTTTTGGGGAGAGGAAAAAAAATAAAAAGGTTTTTTTAAAAAAATCTTATAAAGAGAATCCTCTCTTTCAGACTTATACAAAATAACATCATCAACCAACTCTTTGATTTTGTTAAGGTTTTTCTTGGATTTTTCATACTCTTCACTTGTTCCAAGAATAATTAATGTAATTTTATAATTTTTTTTTTTAAAAGAATCTAATAAAGTCCAACATATTTCTGCTCCACCATTAGAAAATAAGGCTGGACAGCAATGAGTAAGAAATAAAATTCTCATAAATTACCATATTAAAATAAACTATTTAAAATACCAATTACATACATCGACTAGTCCTTTTTCTATGCTAATCTTTGGCTTGTATCCTAACTTTCTAATTTTTTTAATACTAGGGCATCTTCTTAACGGACTGCCTTTTCTAATTTCTCCTGGAATAACTTTATTTTTTTTTCCAATAATTTTTTGTATTTTTCTAATTACTTCTATTATTTTGTACTCAGATTCGGTTCCAATGTTATATATTTCATTTTTTTTTCCTTTTTTTAAAACCAATTCAAAACCATCTAAAAAATCATTAATATGAACAAAAGCCCTAGTTTCATTTCCGCTGCCCTGAATAGCAAGTTGTCTATTGTTTCTTAATAATTTTAATTTTTTAATAATTTCAGGAAAAAAATGTTCATTACCCATATCTGGTCCATAGACATTATGTGGTCTAATAATTATTGCTCTTCTAAAATAATTTTTAAACATATTTTTTAACATTAATTCACAACAAATTTTTCCACCCCCGTATGAGTATCTCGGATTATTTATATCAGGGATTATAAGTGAAGTATCTTCTGATGTTGGGATTACATTTGGATTAGAATAAACTTCAGAACTCGAGAATAAAATAAAATCTTCTACTTTTTTTTCTTTACATACGTCACCTATATTAAGCATTCCCCTAATAGCTATATCTAAAATCAGATCCGGTTTCTGATAAAAAAATTTAGTTCCATTAACATATGCTAAATGTAGTACTGTATGAATATTTTTACACGCTTGAGATACGATTCTTTTATCTCTTATATCTCCATTATAAATTTTAATTTTATTTATATTTTCTTTTAACCTTGATGAAAAACCTCTTTGATTATTATCAAGGACGCTTACATTGTAACCTCTATTGACTAATCGATTTACTATATTTGAACCTATAAATCCCGTTCCTCCTGTAATAAGTATATTTTTCATACTATAATCTTGATAAATAATGTCTTCCCATTGAAATATATAAGACATTATTTGAAAGTTGAGATTTTTTTACCTTAAACATATTCCAACAATCGTAGATATATGCATTCTTGTTCATAAGCTTACTAAAATTTTTTAAATTTATTTTTTTAAAAAAAACATGATTGTTCAATATCATTACTAAATCAGATTTATAAAAAATATCTTTAATACTGTGAGTAACTTTTATATCTAATTTTTGAATATCTTTATTAGTAGTCATTTTGTCAAAGCCTATAATTTTTGACTGACTGTAAAATTTTCTTAAATATTTTATAAAATCAAGAGAAATAGAATCTCTAGTGTCGTTTGTTGGTGGATTTCCTTTAAATGCAAGTCCGAGAATTCCAATTTTAATTTTATTATTATTTATCTTTTTTAAATTTCTATCTCTTTTGATAAATCTTATTATTTCTTCAGGAACTTTTTCATTAGTCTTTCGTGATGTTAAAATAATATTTGGAAAAATATTTTTTATCTTAAAAGACTCTTTTAAAATATATGTATCTTTAATAAGACAAGGACCAGCAACTGGTCCTGGCAATGCAAGATTTGTTCTATTATAATTATAATTTGAAGCATTAATAATTTCATTAGAATCTAAATTTAAATAATTGCATAGACTTGCGACTTCGTTGGCCAAGGCAAATTGCACATCTCTATAAGTATTAGATATCAACTTAATCATTTCTGCTGATTCTAAAGAATTAACGATTATAATTTCTTTTGTTAAATTTTTAAAAAAAAGAGCAGCTTCTTTTGATGAAGATTTATCAAGTCCACCAATGATTTGTGGTATCTTTCTTATTTCTTCCAATGCTTTTCCTTCTTGTGTTCTTTCTGGAGCAAAAACTAATTTATATTTTTGATTTTTTTTATTTAAAATTCTCGCCACAATATTTCTTGATGTTCCAATTTTAACTGTAGATCTTAAAATTACTAAGTCGTTATGCTTTAATACGGGTAGGACTTCATTTGAGGCATTAATTATCAAATTTTTTATTGATTTTTTATTTTCATCTAAAGGAGTTCCTACTGTAATAATATAAATATCAGAAATATGTTTTTTTTCTATTTTTTTTGAAAATTTAAATTTTTTATTTTTGATATATTTTTTTAAAATTTTTTCAATTTTTGGTTCATAAAAATGACTTTTCTTTTTTTTTAACAAATCTAAAACATTTTTTCTTATCTCTATTCCAGATACTTCAAAACCACATTCTAACAAACTTGCTGATAAAGTTAATCCTACATAACCCAAACCAATTACACACACTTTTTTTTTCATCTTAAAATTTTAAATCTTTATTAATTAATAATTCTTCTTTTAATTGAAAAACTTTAGAGCAAAACCTTAAATTTGCACTTTTGTGCGATATAAAAATGATTGTTAATCGACCCTTCAAATTTTTAATAATATCAATTATTTTATTTTCCGTTTCTAAATCTAATGAACTGGTAGCCTCATCTAAAATTAAAAATTGTGGGTTATGATAAAGCGCTCTTGCTATTGCTATTCTTTGTCTTTGTCCTCCAGAAATTCTAATGCCATCATCGCCAATTATAGTCTCAATTTTTTTTGGAAGAGCCGCAACAAAATCTTTTAAATCCATTTCTTCTATTAATTTATTAATTTTTCCAATATCTATGTTTTCCTTCTCTTCTCCAAATGCAATATTTTCTGCTATTGTAGCATTTAGCAAAAAAGTTCTTTGCCCAACAAAACCTATCATTTTCGTAAAATCTAATTTTTGCTCATTAATATTATACTTATTGTTAAGTATAATTTTTCCTGAATTTGGTTTTAATAGTCCGGTCAATAACAAAATTAAGCTACTTTTACCTGAGCCTGACGGTCCATAGATGCCATAAAATGAACCTCGATCAATACTGAAATTAGAGTCTTTAATTATACATTTTTTAGATCCTTCATAAAAGAAAGTGACTTTGTCAAATCTTAAATTTTCAAAAAAATCTACCTTTATAGAATTGCTAGTTTCCTCAAGTTGGAATTCAATATAATTTTTATTAAAATCAGTTTTAACTTTTTTAAAGGCTATGTGGCCATACACAAGATTATTGTAATAAATTAATATACGATTCATTGATGGCAATATTCTAAAAGATGCAGCAACGTAAACTCCAATGATAGGCAAAATATCTTTTACCTTGTAATCTAAAAAGAGAGCTACAATTAATATGCTACAAAAAATAATAACACCTAACAATTCTAAAAATTGTCTATAAAATAAGTTGGCTGTATCAACGTTTCTATCAGCATAAATATGATTTGTATTACTTTTTTCAAATCTTTTAAAAAAAATACTCTCTAATTTTTTTAACTTAATTTCGATAATTAAATTAAAAAATTCCACTAAATGAAGATACTTGTTTGCAGCGAACTTTTGTCTTTGCTCCCCCCAAGATTTTATTTTTGTTTTGAATTTTTTTAAAAACAATAAAGTAATTAAGAAAAAAGATATAAAAACTATCAAGGTAATCTTGTAATCTATAAAAATTAACAAAAAACATATAAAAAGAACAGTTGTTACTTCTGATATTAAAAATACCCCGGGATAAACAAGTCTTTTAATAAAAACTGCAGACTCATCAATTACGTTTCTTGTTAATTCTGATTTATTTGTATTTGTAAAAAAAATGTATTCTGATTTTAAGTATTTTTTAAAAATATTATTAGAAACTTTTAATTGAAGTTTATAAATTAAAATATGAGAAAAATAATATGTAAATGATAAGAATATATTTTTAATAAAATATATTAAAATAACTAACCCCAATATTGAAATGAGTAGTATTTTTTCGTCTATATGATTCAAGAAATTTATAATATTTTGGTGAACAAAATTATTAAGCATTTCTGAAGACATTAAATTATCTTTCCCCCCCACTATGACTGATATTGCTGGGAACATGAATCCTACGCTTAATGATTCAAAAAGCGCACCAAAAATAAAGAGAATTAATATTAGAACTAATTTTTTTTTGTCATCATAATTAAAAAAATTAAAAACTTCTGAAAACACTTTTTAACTTAATTAATTTTTGGAGGATAAATCAAATCAACGCAAGTTTCGCATGTTTTGTCTAATTTGTAATCTCCAGTTTTATGCATCTCTCTTAACTGATTCATTTTTGGAGAATGCCAAGCATCATAAATTTTAACATTCTTAATAGATCCTAAGACTAAATCTTTATTGAAAGATACACAACAAGGGTAGATAAATTCATTTTTGATGACCAGCCTTTGAAACGGTTGGACACAATGAAATTTATCAAGCGGCTCCTCTAAATATTGATCACTAGTATAATATTCTCTGTATTTAATTTTATTAGGTGTCGGGGGCACGAATTTTTGAATTGATATTAAATCTACTTTATTTTTCCAATATGCAATAAATTCATCCACTTCGTGTTCGTTTTGTTTCAATTTACAAAAACTTACTCCAACTATCGGTAGTTTGTATCCTCCTTTTTCTTTTAGATCTAAAAAAGTCTCTATATTTTTTTTAACTTTATCCATATGAATTGATCCGACTCTTACTTTTGCATATGTATCATTATTGATTGCATCCAAACTAAATCGTAATCTTGTTAAACCACTATCCAATAATTGTTTTGATCTTTTTGGAGTTAAGGCTGAACCATTATTATTTAACATTATATCAATAAATCCTTTTTTATGGGCATATAAAATATATTCATGTAAATTTTTAATTAAAAATGGCTCATTGTTTCCTTGAGGAGATACAGATGGACAATTGTATTCTGAGCCTTGATCTATAATTTTTTTATAATCATCAAAATTCAAATAATCTCCTGAGTAAAATTCTTTTACCTCAGAAAGATGACCAATAATACAATGTGGACATTTATAGTTACAATTTTGATTCATATCTAAATGCAAAAAAAGTGGAAATTCAGTAACAATTTCTAGCCTATTCGCAGCATCCCAAAGTTTTCTATAATCAGTGAATTTTTTTCCTATAATTTTACCAAGTTTCACATTTATATCTTCTTCACTCGTAAGATGCGTTACTTTTCCATCCGTAGTATAGCTTTGTGATTGATTTTTCATTTTTTTAGAAATTTATATATAATTTTTTCTTAAATATATAATTTAAAGTTTTGATTTCTAATAAAGATTTTGACATTATAAATTATTAATTTACTTTTACATTATATTATAAGCTATGAAAATCAAATTGTTTGCAGATGGACCAACTCTTGATCAACTCAAAACATTTGATAATAGTTTAATTGATGGTTTTACATTCAATCCTTCATTATTTAAAAAAAATGGAGCCAAAGATTATCTTCATTACTCAAAAGAAATTCTAAAATTTTGTAATAATAAACCCGTTTCTTTAGAAGTATTTTCAGATGAAGAAATTGGTATGATCGAGCAGGCTAGCATCTTAAATTCTTTAGGAGAGAATATATATGTAAAAATACCTATTTGTTTTACAAATGGAAAATCCACCAAGAGTGTCGTACAAACTCTTGTAAAAAAAAGGATAAAACTAAATTTAACAGCTATATTTTTAATAGATCAAATAAAAGAAATAATAAACGATGTTAAAGATACAGAGACAATATTGTCTGTTTTTGTTGGAAGAATTTATGATGCTGGTGTAGATGGCTTTGAATCTATGGTAGAAATTAATAAATTTGTACAAAAAAATAGCAAATGTCAAACTCTTTGGGCAAGCACAAGGATGCCTTTTGATTTTATCAAAGCAGAAAAATCTCAAACAAATATTATTACCATGCCAATTGAAAATATAAAAAAATTAAATAATTTTGGATATGATCTAAAGCAATATTCAATAGATACTGTTCAACAATTTTATAACGATGCAAAATCTTGTGGTTTCAAAATCTAAAATAGATAAATTTGCTTCTTTAAAAAATAAAACTGCAATTGTAACTGGAAGCAGTAGAGGCATTGGAAAAGAAATATCTTTAGAATTTTTAAGAAACAACGCAACAGTCATTGGCATATCGTCTGGTAAAAATGATTTAACTCCAATTAAACATAAAAACTATTTTCATTTTTATTGTGATTTACAAAATAATAATGAAATTCTAGATTTCATTTTTAAAATTAAAAAAGAATTTAAGAAAGTAGATATACTGGTTAATAACGCTGGAATTACACAAGAGGAATTTGGAACTTTAAATGAAAATTTAGAGAATTTCCAAAAAACAATTCAGGTTAACTTAATTTCAGCATATTTGATTACAAAAGGAATTCTGCAAAATAAAAAAAATATAAAATCTATAATTAACATATCCAGTATTGGGGGTATTTTAGGATTCCCCAATAATCCTGCCTATCAAAGTTCAAAAGCAGCGATTATAGGATTAACCAAATCAATAGCGAGAGATTTTGGAAAGTTTGGAGTAAACTGTAATGCTATTTTACCTGGATATTTTAAAACTAAAATGAATCAAAAAAGTTACCAAAATTTTAAAAAGAGAAAACAAAGATCTGATTTAACGATGCTCGGAAGATGGGGTGAATTACATGAATTGATAGGAACAGTAATGTTTTTGGCATCTAATAATGCAAAATATATAACTGGTCAGTCTATTATTGTGGATGGTGGAATATCTGCTAAAGGATTATGACTAATGAATTAAAAAGGGCCATCAAATTTTTAAAAGAACTTCATAAAAAAATTCAAGAACATAATAAAAGTTATAAAAAATATACTAAATATAAAACAAAAAAAGATTTTCAAATAGATCCTGTTACAAAATTTGACCTTAATACAGAACTTTTAATTAGAAATGAGATTAATAAAAATTTTGAAGGTCATAATATTGTTGGTGAGGAATTTGAAGAACAGAATAAAAATTCAAAATTTACATGGTATTTAGATCCAATTGATGGAACGAAAAGTCTAATTATGGGACTTCCTAACTGGAGTAATTTAATAGGTTTATATTATAAAGATAAATGTATATTGAGTTATGCAAATTTTCCTCTCCTTAATAAATTTTACATAGCATACAACTCAAAAGCTTACGTAGTTAAAAAAGGCATAAAAAGAATTATAAAATGCAACAAACTTGCAAAAGTAAATAATATGAAATTAACTATAAACACTTTACATTCTATAAGACAGAAAAAAATATATAATTATTTATTGCAATATAAAGGTTTTTTTAAAGTCACAGGTGTGGACGCTTTAAATTTTTGCTCAATTGCTGAGGGTAAATTTGATGTGCTCATCGAGTCCGGTTTAAAAAAAATAGATATCTTTCCTATAAGACGTATTGTTGAGAATTCTGGAGCTATTTTAACAGACTGGAAAGACGGAGTTAACTTCGAAAAAGGTCGTGTGCTTGTTACTACTAACAAAAAAATACATAATTATTTTCTTAAAATCTTAAAAAAACTATAAATTTAAAATTATAGATCCTTTACTCTCAAATTTTAGATCTAAAAAATTCATTTTCTTTTTTTTTAAGATTTGAATTATTTTTTTTTTGTTTTTAACACATATTAAGAAAAAACCTCCTCCACCAGCACCTATTAATTTTGAACCAAAAAATGATATGCTATTTTCTAGTTTTTTGTAAAAACTTTCTAAAACGACATCAGTAATTTTATTTGATAATTTTTTTTTTATATTCCAGTGGTTTAAAAATAATCTACCTATTTTTTCAATATTATTATCTTTTACAAAAACTTCCATTTTTTTATTTAGTAATTTAATTTGATCATAAAATTTAATAATATTATTCTTATTATTAAGTTGAGATTTTATAATATCAGAAGAATCTCTTTTAGTATTAGTGTAAACTAATATAAAATTATTATTAACTATTTTTTTAAGATTATTTAAATATTTAAATTTTTTAATGAAAATTTTTCCTTTTCTTGTAATTCTAACGTGAAGAGCCCCTCCAAAAGAACTAACTATTTGATCCTGCCAGCCTCCTTGTATTTTGCAGATATTTCGTTCAATTTTATAAGCAATCTCATAAACTTTTTTTTTAGTTAATTTTAAATTTTTAAATTTATTAATACAATTAATTAAACCTACTACCATAGCACTAGAGGTTCCTAATCCGGTCCTAGTTGGTACAGTACTATAAGTACCTATATGTAACTTTTCTGATATTTTAAAATATTTTAATGTCTCTCGAATTAAATCATGATCGATTTCGTTTAAAGAAATTGAAAATTGCGAAGAGGTGGTTTGAATCAAAAAATTATTATCTATTTTTCTATGTGATAAAAGAACATAGACATATTCGTTGATAGATGCAGATATAAATTCTGAACCTTTTTTAGAGTAATAAAATTTATTATCAGTCCCACCTCCTGATAAAGGAAGTCGATAAGGGGTCTTGGAAATAATCATTATTAAATTAAATCTTTCAAAAAAATAATTTTTCCCTTATCGATTTTTTTTTTGGTTTTTTTATTTAAAATTTTATAATAAAATTTAGGTAGAATTCCCTGCTTAGAGTAAATTAAAGCAGTTTTAATATTATTAGCATTCAATCTTTCTCCTTTTTTTATTTTATTTCTTGCCACGAATTTTCTAATCAAAACATTATGGAGAGGTTTTTCAGATTTTAAAAAAAATTTTCTATCTGCGCCTAAGCTTAAATAAGCTTTTTTGCAATTTTCAACCATTGCTTTAAAAGTAGCGAATTCTAAAGATGCAGCATGATCCGGACCTAGCATTTTTTTATTTAATGTCACATGTTTTTCAATAACTTTTGCACCTAATATGGTTGCGCCAACTGCTCCAATAATACCTGTTCCATGTCCTGAAAACCCAACTTCTTCATTTAGTAAATATCTTAATTTAGGAATACATCTTAAATTTTTATCTTTTTCTGTGCAGGGATATGCAGAAGTACAATGCAAAAAAATATGTGGTGTTTTATATTTATTAAAAATTTTCTGAGTTTTTATAATCTCATCGTATGTGCACATACCAGTGCTAATAATTGTTGGAAATTTTTTTTTCGCTACATATTCGCAAAAATGATAATTATTTGCATCAATGCTAGCTATTTTTAAATATTTGACACCAATTTTTAATAATTTATCAACACTAGTTTCCTCCCATGGAGTTACAATAAAATCTATTTTTAATTTTTTACAAAGTTTTTTTAATTCGAAGTAATCTTCATCTTTTAACTCCAGTCTTAAATCTGGATAAACCCATGTTCCAAATTTAGTTAATGAATGATTAATATCATGTTCATTTTTACTTAAATAACCAGTAGACTTTCCAAGTTTTGATAAATTGCCCACTAGATCTGAAGCATCTCTTTTTTGAAATTTAACAGCATCGGCTCCAGCTTTTTTTGATTCGATTATAAGTTTTTTTGCAAGCGCAAGATAACCATTATGATTTATTCCTATTTCAGCAATAATATATGGTTCTTTCTTAAAATTTATAACATTATTATATTTTACCATGTTGATCTTCCTCCATCCATTATAAGTGATTGTCCAGTCATATAACTACTATCATCTGTAGCTAAAAATTGAATGGCTTTTTTATACTCATCTTTACGTGCCCATCGAGCCAAGGGAATTCTTTTTTTTACATTCTTTACTAAAAAATTAGGCTGATTGTTAAAAACTGCTCCTGGTACTAACGTATTGCATCTTATATTTTTATGAGCCCAATAAGTTGCTATATACTTAGTTATGCCTAAAATTGCATGCTTTGAGATTGAATAACCTATTGGCTTAAAATTTTTAACCTTTTTAATATCTTCTCCAGGATCATAAACTCTTTGATCTGGAGCATTAATTCCTAAATCTGAAGAGACATTAATTATTACGCCTGAGTGATTATTTGCCATCCAAGATCCAAAAATTTTGCAACATATAAAAGTGCCAACTATACCAATATTGATTTCTTTTTTAAGTCTATTTACAGAATAGTTTTCTATACCACCGTTTAGTTTATTATTGAGATTCTTCATTTTAGGATTATGATCCGCATTGTTCACTAACACCTCAATTCTAAATTGATTTTTAATTAATTTTTGTAAAATATTTTTTACATTTTTTTCTGATGTAATGTCACAGTAATAACTTAGAATATGCGTATTTGCTTTTTTTTTTTTATTTAAAATTTTTTTTTGCTTTGCTAGTTTTTTTTTATCTATATCTAGTAATATTATGTTAAAACCTATTTGATTCAAAGCTATTGCATGTTGTGGCCCTAGCAAACCTGCTCCACCAGTAATTATCGCTGTTTTTTTAAACATAATTATTAAAATTCCTTACTGACTGCTTTATATCTGCAATAAATTTTTTTGGCGACTTAAAAGTCTGAAAAGTTAAATCTTTAAAATTTTTTAACAAATAAATATTTTTAATAAAGTACTCTAGTTCATAATAATTTTTTTTTGGAATAGGCTTCGATATTCCAAAATTTTTATCTCTAAACTTTAAATGGGCACTATAAATTTTATTTGAATATTTTTCAAAATAATCTTTGATTGCAAAACCGTGAGCTTTAGTGTTTCCTAAATCAATCAATATACCTAGTTTGGGTAATTTTTTATTTTTTAAAAAATCATCTAACGCTACAGGCGAAATATCCGTTTCAATGCAAAGATTGCAATACTTTTCTAATATTTTATAAAAAATCTTAAGTCTGCTAATAGTAGCGATTTTTTCTTTTTGATTGTTAAATCTAGAATTCTCTTCAATGGGAAAAGACACTCTTTGAATTTTAAATTTTTTAACAGCGATTAATATAAATTGACCTAGCCATCTTGCATCTTTTAAAGTCATTTTTTTTAATGGGTTATTCATTAATAAATCTAATGAAATTGATGTTATATTAAATTTATTTTTTTTTAGTGCAGCTTCAATTATTTTTTGAAACTCTTTATTAAATATTGGATTGGAATAATCTGAAATAATCCATTCAATGTTACTAAAGCCAATTTTTTTTGCTTCGATAAATTCTTTTTCCCATTCATGTATAGGAAAATACTGAAAATTTGAACCTACTGGAACAGAAAATCTTCCTTGCATAAAAGCAATTGAAAAATTTTTTCTACTTTTTAATAACTTTGACATCAGGATAATTTTGTTTCAAGTAAAACGCAGATACAATGAAGTAAAGCCATATGTGCTTCTTGTATTAATGCTGTATTCTCATTCGGAATATGAATAGATATGTTTGATATTTTTTTTAGCTCACCTCCACTTTTTCCAATAAATGAAATAACTGTCATATTCCTTTTTAAAGCCTCATTGGCAGCTTTAACTAAGGACATTGATGCTCCTGTTTCCAAACTTCCGCCACCAGTAGATAACAATATTAAAATGTCATCATTAACTCCATGAGCTTTAACTTGTCTCTCAAAATAACTATCAAAACCAAAATCATTTGACCAAGCTGTTAGCGCTGCTGGATGACTACTTAATGAAATTGCTGAAACTGGATTTCGTTTGGGGTCTTTAAATGTACATACTAACTCTCCAACAAAATGATCTGCATCTGCGCTTGAGCCACCATTACCAGCAACTAATACTTTTTTATTTTTTTTGTAAACTGTATATATACAATCTGCAATCATATTCAGTTGTTTATCAAATAAATATAAGTTTTTTATTAAATCTGAAGATTCTCGAAAATAATTCTTTAAGTTCATTTTATTTATAGAAAAGTATGTTTTATTTATAAAATTTTTTTAGATAAAAGTTAAAAAGATTTTCTAAAGTTTTTTTTTGGTCCATAGCATCAATTTGAAATGATTGCCACTCCTTCATTTTAAAAACATTAATTTTACCTCCAATTCTATTATTTTTTTTAAGTAAAAGAGAAGTTTTAAATATATAAATTGATCCATTCTGACATACATGTTCTTCTCTAAAAAACTGTCTTGGTTTTCTTTTGTTGTAATCAATAGTTAATGGAACATAAATATCTTTCTTCTTTTTCCATATATCAAAATAATCTTCTGCTTGATGACATGAAAACAAAGAATCAAGTTTTTGCTTCTTAAATTTATTAAAAGCATTATCAATATCACTTGGAAATCTGAGTGGACTTGTTGCTTGCAAAAATATTATATTTTTTGGTAAAAATTTCAATTCATGCAATACATGTTTTATTGCAGATTCTGATGAGCTGTTATCTTTAGATAAGTTTAATGGTCTTTTAATAATATTTACTCCTAATTGCTTTGAAAAATTTAATATTTTTTCATCTTCACTTGATACATAAATATATTTTTTAAACTTAGTTTTTTTAGCTTGAGCTATTGTCCAATATAAAAGCGGTTTTCCGGAAAAATTTATTAAATTTTTTTTCTTTATACCTTTAGAATTTCCTCTAGCAGGTATTACAATAATAGTTTTCAATACAAGCAACTCTTGGTTTTTTAATTTTCATACATTATTATAGAAAACGAGTATAAAAAACGAGTTTTATTTATTAAATTAAATCTTATTATTTATTGATAAAATATTTTCATTTTGAATTATAAAATCTCTATTTTTATCAGCGATTGATATTAAAAAGTTCTGAAATGTATTAGTTGATGGATATAGCCAATCATGAGGTTCAATAATAATTATTTTAAATTTATTTATCCAATCTGTATTTTTTTTAAACAAATCTTTTTCTCCACCTTCTATATCTATTTTTATTATAAAAGGCTCAAAATCATTTTCCAATTCATTAAGTATCTTGTTAACAGATACACACTCTATCTTTCCTTGAGTTTCATATTCAATTGATGTTGCCCTGGGGTCAAGTGTAGAATTATTTAATTTTAAATTTTTTTCTTCGCACGCTATTGCTTTATTAAAATGAATTATGGCACTAGGTACATTTTTTTCTAAAAGTTCATAATTTGCAATATCCGGTTCTAGAGATATGATTTGTGATCTCAAATAAGTATAAAAAAAATAAGTACTACTTGCGCCTATATTTGCGCCAAGATCAAGAATTAGCGGTTTTTTTGATTTACTTAAAATGTTTTGATAATATTTATGTATTGCGTCTTCTTTTTTTAAACCTTTAAAAGAGTAACATTCAAATATAAAAATTTCTTGTATAGTAATATAGTCATAAAAATTTCTTATTTCAAAAAAAAAGAATTTTTTTGTTTTTCTGTCAAAGACAAAAATTTTTTTAACTAAGTAAAAAAAAAAAAATCTTTTTTTTCCGATTAGAAATTTTGTATTATGAAAAATTAAGTCTTTGATAATTATAATTATTTTTTTTATCATTTTAACTAATAATTTTTATTATTTTACTTTTTTTAATATTATCTAAAAAAATTTTAAAAAAATAATTATAAATATTTTTATTATCAACAATACTATTTCCATCGCTAACCTCAGAATAAAGAATTTTATTTAAAAAAATAATTTTTTTTATAGGGTCATAACTAACTATAATTCTAAATTCATATTTTGAATCTTTTATCAGCGCCTTATATTTATTATTAAATAAAGATTCAGATATAGAAAAATTTATTTCAGAATTATTATTGAATGGATTAATAATATTTAAAGCTTTATAATTGTCTTCCATAATAGCTTTAATTAAAGGGTAAATATTAGTAGTTGAAACTGGCGTGTTAACTTCGCAGGGACCAAATGAAGGATGATAAATCTTTAGAGGAACATTTACCCAATCATTATTTAAGATTGGTTTATTTTTAAGACCATGAGGTATTCCATGATCAGCAGTCAAAATTATGACAGATTTTTTTACTAGGTTATTTTTTTCTAAATATGAAAACAATTGATCCAATATAAGATCTAGCCTTTCAAGTCTTGCGGCCTGTCTAACTCGAATATTTCGAAACAACTTTTGATCCAAATAAGGTTCAATTTTAGTATCTCCAGTACCTATTTGAGCGTTCTGAAATTCTTCTAATGGATCCCCAATTCTAAAATTACTTAGTCTTTTTTGCTCCATAAAACTAGTTTGATAATATGGGCTATGTGTTTTCATAAAATGAATAAATGAAAAAATTTTAGACTCTTTATTTGCTTCTAAATGATCTATTAATTTTCCTAAAAACAAATCATCATCATCATCAGTTTTGCCTGAGATATCATCAAAAAATAAATACCTATTAACAAATTTTTGAAACCCAAATAATGGATTATGCCCTTTGGACTTACTTATACAAAAAGTGTCAAATTTATTTATAGAGGCTAAAGTAAAAACATTATTATTATTAGTTGTAACTTCCAAATCATGCGAATATTTTAAATCATTAAAACCGTGGTGCGAAGACTGTTCACCCGTAAATAATGAAGTAAAACACGGTACCGTCCAGTCTCCTGCTGCAAAACAATTAGTATAGCTGATACTTTTTTCAAAAAACCTTTTAATATTTTTTAAACAATTTTTTTGTTCCAAAGAATAAAAAAATTTTTGATCTACCTGATCCATCACTAAAAGTATAATTTGTTCAATTTTTTCAGAATCATTTTTAGAATAAATAGGCCGAGGAAGTGCAAAATACATTTCATGGTTTGAATTATTAATAATCTCAAATTTAGTTAATATATTTTTTTTATCTATCCAAAGACGATTCCATTCATTACCTGTGGGGCTTATGATTTCAGCAATTTTATTGTTATTGGAGTATAAAGAATAACTTCCAATTATTTTTTTTTTTGTGTTTCCAAGCTCTATTAATATTTTATGCGCATCTTCAAAACTTTTTTTAAAAATTAGAATTTTTTTTTGAAATGGCTTAATCCTTAAACAATCTTTAACTTCATTTTGTAAATTTATTGTAAAAAATTTACCAAAAAGATCATAAAAAAAATCGTTAAAGTTGTTGCTAGAACATTTAACAATTTTTTGGCCCTGCCACCACCTTCTTGGATCATAATTTTTATTTTTCCGTTGTTTATAGATTGAATATCTTTTTAAAACTTCTAAAATTATGGGTGGTAAAAATAACTTAATTAAATTTTTCATTTTATAAAAATTAAAAAAAAATTATTAATAATAATTAATATATTTATTTAATAATTTAATATAACTGATAAACATTATTAATATAAGTATATAAGATAATTTTATAACAATGAATTATAAAAAAAAAAACGGAATTGTTTTTTGGATAACGGGATTATCCGGGTGTGGAAAATCAACTCTTGGAAATTTCATTAAGAAAGATATTGATAAAAATTATGGAAAAACTGTCATTATACATGGGGACGATATAAGAAATATTTATAATCTAAAAAATTATACAAGAAAGAAAAGATTGGAGCTTGGAAAAAGTAATTCTGATTTATGTAAATTAATATCAAACCAAGGTGTCAATGTTATATTTACAACTGTTGGTCTATTCTATGAACTTTATAAATATAATAGAACTAATATTAAGAACTATATTGAAATATACATTAAAACCGAAATTAATTATTTAATTAATAACAAAAATAAAAGCTTTTATAAAAATAAAACAAAGAATGTATGGGGTTTAGATATAAAACCAGAATTTCCAAAAAAACCAAATATTATAATAAATAATAATTTTAAGGAAGGAAAAAATAAACTAGCAAATAAGCTTATTAAAAAAATTTCACAAATTATTTAAGTAATAAAATCGCTCTACATATATTTGGCTTTTGACCTTTAAATAAAGCAAAATTGGAGCTAGAAATTATTTTAATAACTTTAAATTTATTTTTTAAAACTTTTACTTTAAAATTACTTACATTAATAAACCTTCTATAATGAGTATAGAATCTTTCATTCTTACTTATTTTTATACCCTTATTTATTAAAGGATCTTTATCAGTTCTAAATTCTAAAAAAATTTTTGAATTTTTTGTTGCAATTTTTTTTAAATTTTTAAAAAAAATATTTTCTTGTTTTTCGTTTATCGCATGTAAAAAAAATCTAGCATAAATAACATTATATTTTTTTTTAAAAAAAATTTTTTTTTTACAAACATTTTTTATATAAAAAAAATCTGAAATTAATTTGTTTTTTTTAATTGCAGTTCTTGAAATATCAACTCCTTCAGCGTCAATAGCATTTTTTCTAAAATAAAATGTATCTCTCCCATTTCCGCAGGCCACATCCAATAATTTAACATTTTTTAATTTACTAATATATTTATATACAAATCTAGCAAAATTACTTTCTTCACAAGTATTAAATTTTTTGTAAAAATTGTTCCAGTATTCATTGTTATTTTTTATCATAATTTTTTATTTAATTTTTCACATGTCTAAAACTATTTTAAGATTTTATAAAAAGTAACATTGTAATTTGTACCTAAAAATTTTTTCAGTGCATAAATCAAGCCAATTGAGCTATTAGTAACGGTAAGCTTAACGTGTTACCACGCTTCCACACCCGTCCTATCAACGTCGTAGTCTACGACGGCTCTATAGGAAG
>Ga0129336_10000106_pt1 | contig 39716 bp, 30 predicted proteins | sample CPB6_02_DNA_FD_96878 | JGI IMG/M metagenome (GOLD analysis project Ga0129336, IMG submission 96878) | Freshwater to marine salinity gradient microbial communities from Chesapeake Bay, USA - CPBay_Sum_0.6_0.2_DNA | ecosystem: Environmental > Aquatic > Marine > Coastal | place: USA: Chesapeake...
GGTAAATATCGGTTGGTCTGCTCTGGTTCGTTCAAGCGATAATAAGGTTCTTGATACTGTTTCGGACGATTGGAACCCAGTGCAGAATCAAGAGGCGTTTGAGTTCTTTAACGACTTCATTGCTGAGGGTGATATGGAGATGCACACCGCTGGTAGTCTAGCGGGTGGGCAGATCGTGTGGGCTCTGGCAAAGGTAAAGGATTCGTTCGATCTGTTTGGTGGTGATCAAGTCGATTCCTATCTGCACTTCACCAACTTTCATAAGTATGGTTGCTCGACCGACGTTCGGTTCACTCCAATCCGTGTCGTGTGTAATAACACTCTTACCCTGTCTCTGAATACCAAGGTCGAGCGTATGGTTAAGATCAGCCATCGCCGAGAGTTTAACGGTGATAATGTCAAGCTGATGCTTGGTATTGCTCAGGAAAAGCTCTCGAAGTATAAGGAAATGGCTGCATTCCTGGGCTCTAAGCGCTATACTGCAGAGTCTATGGTCGATTACTTCAAGACCGTATTCCCGGTATCTGGTGGAGAGAACTCTACGCGCGAGATGTCAAAGTCTGCCAAAACTGCTCTGGATGTTGTGGAGACTCAACCCGGTGCAGAGTTTGCCCGCGGTTCATTCTGGCAGCTGTTTAACTCGGTTACCTATCTGACAGACCATCTGACCGGTCGTTCTCAGGACACTCGACTGCAGTCTGCTTGGTATGGTTCTAATCGCGGGCTTAAGGTTCGTGCTCTTGAAACTGCCATTGAAATGGCGGAAGCCGTTTAAGGAGATATCATACAATGATCAACAAGCCAGAGCTACAGATCACCCTCATGTTCACTCGGAACACAGGGGTGAATAAGTCTGAGAATTTTCATCATTCCTTTACCTCAGATGACAGCCTAGATCCTATTCTAGAAAAGATGGAACTGTTTCTGACTCAACTTGGATTTGTTCTTGATGGTCGGCGACTAGACCTTGTAGATGGAACAAGGGACCAGGTAGGTGTAAATCCCATGTACCTAGCTGAAAATTTTGACTTTACAAATTTAGCCGATAACGTGACTCCACTACATAAGTAATTGACTTTCCGATAAAGATATGTATAATGGTCTATGACCTGATAGGGAATTAATAGGTATGGCGCGATCTGGAATTAAGGCAATTGCTGCTGAGGGTGCTAAAGTCCTCAGGGCAAAGAAAGTCAAAGCCTCTAAGGTCGCACAGAACCTAGCCGATACCAAGTTCATGGGTGATGAACCCAATGTATCAGGTAAGATTCTATATGGTCTAGACCTACTTAGAGTCTACAACTGGTACAACTATATGTGTACCATTGATGATGCCCGTAGTTATGCAGAGGCTCGACTTAAGGCACTAGGAAGGCTAGAAGAGGCTAAGGGTCTAAATCATGTTCCGGCTCATTGGATTAATCTACAGGCTGGATGGATTGCTAGAATCCTGACTCGTGGTGGTATTATACCTGATGGTGAAGCTAAGTTTAATTCTAAGCTTAGGGAAATGCTAGGGCGAGTTGAGAAGAAAGACCAACCTCAAGCTCCTGAAAAGGAAAAGTTCTCTACACAGCTTGATCGAGTGTCAGACACTCTGGGTGAACTAGAAGAGCTTATCGATGCCCAGGGTTGGACCATTGATGTATACGAATGGCTTATCAAGCGACAAGTCTCTGCTGTTATTGCTCGGCGAGCATTGGAGTTCTTCAAGCCGGTGGCAGATGAAGCAACGTCAATGGTAACCAAGAATGTAGATCCACAGCTCTTGGAAGGTTATAGTAATCTAACCAAAGCACAACTGAAGCAGCGAGCACTCTTTTACTCCAAGCTTATTTCTGACTGCGAGCGGTACCTTGATGTATCTAAAAAGCAGCGGGCACCTCGAAAGAAGAAACTTGTCTCTATAGAAAAGAAATTCAAGAGCTTCAAGTATCAAAGCGAGTGTAAGGATTACAAGCTAGCTTCGGTAAATCCAGAAAAGATTATCGGAACAAGGTCTGTCTGGGCATTTAACTCTAAATATAAGACTCTACACTATATTGCAGCTGTGGATTCTAATGGATTGGATGTAAAGGGTTCTACTCTAGTGGGAGCAAGTGAAGATCTCTCCAAGGGATTTAGGATTGGTAGAAAGACGGCAGAAAGTTTAGCGGTGATTTTATCTGGAAAGAAGAGGGCAATCACTGATCTACTCAAGCAACTGAAGCCGTGTAACCCACAATTCAGGTCAAATGAAAATACAGTATATCTGAGGACAGAATGACAGTACATCTTAAGATTCTATACAGTGATAAGAATGATCCACTGTATAAACACTATGATTGGTACCAGGTTAAGAACCATCGTGTTCGGTTTGCTGATTTTATTCCATCCGATGATGGAAAGGGGCGACGACTTGATGTGCCCAATGCATTCTTAAGTGTCGTGCAGACACCGTGGGGAACAAAAGAAAAGTGTTTTATTACACCAGTATCTAGTTACTCAGGTGGTTGGGAATTCTATGCTACTGTAAAGAGGCCTAAAACAAATAAAGGCGTATCTTTCAGTACATTTTGGGTTGACCCATCGCAGTTTTAGTGATATATAAACATTATACGGTCCCTTAGCTCAACTGGAAAGAGCAACAGACTTCTAATCTGTAGGTTAGTGGTTCGAGTCCACTAGGGATCGCCATATCTTAAGGAAAGCATCTTGCTAGAATATATCATGTTTGCCCTAATCGGTGGTGGTGTTGGAGTTCTGGCACAGCAGATGGCATTAATCGGCACTGCTAATGCAGTAATTAAATCGAGCTCATTTGAGGGATTTATTGGCTATATCCGGTCAAAGGTATATACTCTCATTTTAGTAGTTCCATTGATGTATTACTTTTTTCCTAACCAAAGCAATTTTATTTCACTGTTTGCTGTTATATACTCGTGCACTTTGCTTTTAGTTGACTTTGAAGAGACTTATGACCTACTAAAAAAGGACCTGTAGCTCAATGGTCGAGCGGACCGCTCATAACGGTTTGGCTGGGGGTTCGAGTCCCTCCGGGTCCACCAATATAAGGAATCACATAAATGAATCTTGTTATGACTTTAGTCGCAGTGTTTACTCTGGCAGGAGAACCACGAACTGTAAGACTTTCAACACCCACGCTTCAACAGTGTGTCTCTGAACTTCAGGTGGTTGAGGTAATCGCCAGGACTCTTGGAGCTCAGGATGTGAGAGTCCATTGTGAATTAAAGGTTGAGTAATGAAGGTATACATCGGTCCTTATAAAAACTGGTTTGGTCCATACCAGCTTGCCGAGAAGGTTCTCTTCTGGAAGGACAAACACAACGATCACGACTATATCCATAAGTTTGGAGACTGGCTAGCAGGAGATTATAAGGAAAAGCCTAGCTGGCTCTATCGCTTTATGACTTGGGTTGATTCCAAGAAAAAGCGTAAGGTTAATATCCACATCGATAACTATGATGCATGGAATGCGGATCATACCCTTGCTCTGATTATTCATCCTCTACTAAAAAAGCTCAAAGAGAATAAGCACGGATCTCCTTATATCGATGATGAGGATGTCCCCGAACATCTACGTTCTACTGCAGCACCACCAAAGAAGAACGAATACGATACCGACGAGAACCACCATAAGCGTTGGGAATGGGTTCTCGATGAAATGATCTGGGCTTTTGAACAGCATGCTGATACCGATTGGGATAAAAAGTTCTACTCTGGTAATGTAGATCTGAAGTTCGTGAAGGTTGAAGGCACTGAATATTCAAAACTTGTCAAGGGACCAAATGATACGTTCAAGGTGGACGAGGTCGGTAAGAAGGCTGCTCTAGATCGTATGGACAATGGTCGGCGTCTATTCGCCAAGTATTACACTAATCTCTGGGATTGAAGAATGATACAACCAAATAAAAAATATCGCAGTGTGTTTATTAGTGATGTTCATCTTGGCAGTAGGATTAGTCAAACAGAAGTTCTGTGCGACTTTTTGAAGAATAATACATGTGATACATTATATTTGGTTGGGGATATTGTAGATTTTTGGAAGCTAGAACGCAGCATATTCTGGCCACAGAGTCACAGCAATGTCATACGTAGAATCTTGACTGCTAGTAAGAGAGACACTAATGTAAAATACGTTATAGGTAATCACGATGAAACTTTGAGAAACTGGTTTCATGATGCTACATTTTCATTTGGTAACATAGAAATAGCAAATCAGTTTGAACATCAAACTGTTTCCAGTAGAAAAATTCTAGTCACCCATGGTGATCTGTTCGATAACGTGATTAGATATCATAAATGGCTAAGCATTTTAGGTGATAAGGCGTATTCAGGAATTATTTTCATCAATTTTGCTATTGATAAAATCAGAAAATTTTTAGGTAGAAACGACTGGAGTTTCAGCACCTATATCAAAATAAATACAAAACAAGCTGTGGCATTCATTACAAAATTTGAAGATGCTTTAATCGCACACGCAAAATCTGAAAAGTATGATGGAGTTATCTGCGGACATATTCATACGCCAGCAATGAAGCAGTTAGATAAATTTATCTATATGAATACAGGCGATTGGTGCGAAACTGTAAGTGCCATTGTTGAAAATCATGATGGAACTTTTGAGGTTCTTTTATTTGATCCGGTAAGCAATCAAATGAAGACTAAATGGAGTTCTACAATATTATGAGGTTATTGATTATTAATGATAATACACCAGATCAGATTAATGGGGTGGTAACAACGTATAACAATCTAATCAAACATTTGAAATCAAATAACGTAAATGTTCATGTAATTGACCCATCCTACTTTAATTCAGTCACAGGATACCTTTATCCTGACTTGTCAATTCCCCTAAACATTTGGAAGCTAGAATCTTTAGTTAGAGATTATAATCCTACACACATTCATATTGCTACCGAAGGCATTTTAGGTTTTTTTGCAAAAATGTTATTTGATAAAAAGAAGTGGAATTACACTACTTCTTACCATACAAGATGGGATGAATTTGCTAAAAGTGCTATAGGATTCAAACCCTGGGGATTAAACAACGCAATATCATGGTTTCATTCAAAAAGTAAAGCAGTTTTAGTTACCTCTGCAGGAATGGAAGCAGAGGTGCAATCAATAGGAATAAAAAATACTGTTATCTGGACAAGAGGTGTTGATAGAGATATTTTTACACCCGGTCCAGGAAGCTTATCTTCTAAACCCACCATTTTGAGCGTAGGAAGAATAAGCATCGAGAAAAACTTAGAAGATTTCTGCAGGTTAGATTCTAGTCGATATAATTTGCGCATGATTGGGGACGGTCCCCAATTATCATTTCTCAAATTAAAATATCCACACGTACGTTTTGATGGTGCTCTATTTGGTAAAGAACTATCAAAAGCATATGGCGAATCTGATGTTTTGGTTTTTACCAGCAAGAGCGATACTTTCGGTATTGTAATGATAGAAAGCATGTCTACCGGGACACCGGTGGCTGCTTATTCTGTTAGAGGACCTCTAGATGTTATAGATGAAGGAAAAACAGGCTATATGAACGAGTGTTTAACAGCTGCAATATCTAAATGTTTGACATTAGATAGAAATGATGTTGTTACAAACTCCATGAAATGGTGTTGGTCTAAAACCATGGAAAAGTTTCTTTCCAATCTTTCGCCATTGAAATAGATATCAGATGAATGGTATCTATTTGTATTCTGTTTATCCTGTTTTTAATATTTGTGTTGCTATGTTTTAGTGACGATACAGATTAATACAGCATTAATTTATTTTTAGGGATTTTTGATCATATGCTACTCGATAAGGTTATGGATTTTTCTGCACAAGTTAGGCAGATTTGTAGTGAAAAAGAAATGGAATATATTGATGCTGTAATTCATTGGTGTGATACAAATAATATTGAGGTTGAATTAGCTGCCAATCTCATAAAGCAAGATGCCAATCTAATGCATGATATTCAAGTAGAAGCTGAATCTCTAAATTATTTAAAGAAAATTTCTAGACTTCCTGTATGACTCCATTTGAGACTTATAAAGAATATCTAGCTTTAAAAAATCATTTTACTACTTCTGGATACGATTACTTTAAATATAACGGAAAGGGAAGTGGAAGTCTTCAATCTTTCGAGAAAAGAAAGGACAAACTTTTCTTTGAAAAACTTTCCAAACATCCTGATCCTAAGGGATTGATGATCTCTAATTTTTCTAGATCATCCAAAGTATGGGTAAGAGATTTAGCATATTCTGAAGAATCCCAACAGATATATCTAGATTGGTTAAAGAGATCTCAATCCATTTTATATAATTTAAAACTAGATCTTAAACACCTTGATACCGACTTTAATTCAAATTTTATAGTTCCAGATAATGAACATCCAAATCTACTAAAGCTATATCTATCTGATATGATATCAATTGAAAGTTTTTGTATTTTAGTAGATATCACTTCATGCTATACATATTGGACTAAAAAATTAGCTAATGATCCTCTTTGGGATGAAATTGCACTTTATATAAGAAAATATACTCCATTTATTAAATACGATAAGAAAAAAGCCAAGGAACTATTGATTGACTTTTATGGAAATTAGTTGTATAAATAAACATGGGGCAACAGACCGGCTGAAATAGTGCTCCCCGCCATTATACTGGTTCAGCGCAATGCTGAGATAACGGAAGTCGGATCTTACTATACATTACATATACTGATATACACAAACATACAAACATACGGAGAATATACGACATGGACTTTTCAAAACTACGTGCAAATTCTGGCAAGAACTCTCTAGAGAAACTAACCCAGGAACTGTCAAAGCTAAACCAGACAGAAGGTAAGTCTGGTGATAATCGATTCTGGTATCCTAATGTAGATAAGGCTGGAAATGGCTATGCAGTCATTCGATTCCTTCCAGCACCAGGTGAGGAAGAACTTCCGTTTATTCGGATGTTTGAACATGGCTTCAAGGGTCCTACTGGAATTTGGTATATTGAAAACTCTCTAACAACCATTGGTAAGCCTGATCCAGTAGGTGAACTTAATTCCAAGCTTTGGAATTCAACGAGCGATGATGAATCTCCAGCACGTAAACAGGCTCGTGCCCAAAAGCGAAAGCTAAACTATATCTGCAATGTCTATGTAATTCAAGATCAAGCTAATCCGGAAAACAACGGAAAGGTCTTTCTTTTTAAGTTCGGAAAGAAGATCTTTGATAAGCTTAATGAGGCTATGAATCCTCAGTTTGCCGATGAAAAGCCTATGAATCCATTTGATCTATGGGAAGGAGCAAATTTCAAACTTAAGATTCGCACAGTTGAGGGTTATCGTAACTACGATAAATCTGAGTTTTCGGAACCAGGTCCTCTATTTGATGATGATAAGAAGCTAGAGGCGGTCTGGAAGTCAGAACACCTTCTACAACCATTCCTATCACCTGATAACTTCAAGACATATGAGGAACTAAAGTCTAAGCTTAATCGAGTACTTGGTCTTGATGATACCGGTTCTGTATCATCACCTGCTGCGGCTCGACAAGCTGCTGCGGCTCGAAAGCCTAATCTTGCAGAAGATGAAGCTCCATGGCAGGATCCAAAACCTCAACAAAGTTCTGCTCCAAGACAGACATCATCTGACGATGATGATGAGGATCTTGAATTCTTCAAGAAACTTGCAAGTTAATGATTTAGGAAGGAGGGGAAAATCCCCTCCTTTTTTTTATGCTGCCATATTAAATAGTCTGGCATATCTCTCTGCTGCGTCGGGTGGTTCTACTGGACCAGGATCATTTGGATCGTTTGGTGATGCTGGGGTAGTACCAGTGGGCGGCAACGGCATGCCGCCTCCCATATCACCACCACCTGAAGTTTGACCAGTAGGTGCTGCTGGTGTTCTACTAGCTATTTCATTGCCTGCTGATGCTTGTGATACTACAGCTCCGCTCATTGGAGTTGATGGAGCCATCGTAGCGGAAGGACCTGCAGGGACTCCTCCACCCATACCACCACCTCCAGTACCTGAATCAGATTGAGATTCAACTCGAGTAGCTGTAGCACCTCCGCCAGAACTTCCACCAATACTTCCAGCAGAAGTTCCGGCTGAACCTTCTGCCGCACCTGAACCACTTTGCTGTTGGGTTGATCCTGCGGCTAGTGCTTGACCTGTCATATGAGCCTGAAGTGCTGGTGCTGCCCATTGAGGTATTGTTCTTGCACTGAAATCTGGTCCCCATACTCTTTTGGATTCAGTATCTAAATGCACCCAGCCAGGTCTATAGACACCTATTCCTCCTACTCCAGCTGCTGATGCAGCTTGTATGAGTTTTATGGTGTCCTGTTCGTTCCCTCTAAATTGTATGTCGACTGCGTTTGCTCTAGTATGAGCAGAATTTCTAGCACCTCCAGCTCTTGCATTTCTTTCTGGATCTCTATAACCACTTGTAATGGTTAAGGAACCACCAAACATGCTTTGAACTTTTTTGACCTTATCGGCTATATCAGAATTTATTCTTTGGTCTACACCAGATGCAAAACTTAACCCGGAAAGTTCGGCACCGCCAACTTGAGTTGCGGCACTACCTCCACCGATAGGTGATGGTTCAGCACCTCCTCCTGTAGCTCCACCTGATATACTAGATCCACTGGTGAATGCTGCGCCACCACTTACAGATCCTTCACCAATACCAGCAAAACTGGTCGGTGTCTGTAGCATGTTCCCTCCGACTTGTTGAGCGTCGGATCCTTTAAATTCTATTTCATCCCCTTTAAATGTTACCTTTCGTGCTCTAAGCATAAGTGATCGATCGGAAAATATTTCAGGATTTCTTTCATATTCATTTGAAACAATTTGTTGTCTAGTGATTGTATCATTTATAATAGCATCAGGTGACTCTTCATCGTATCCATCTGCTGCAGCTGTAGAATCTTCATCGTCATAACCACCAGCAGAAGCATCTTGTTGTTTTGGGGATACTGACTCTGTAGTGAATGCTCCGGATGTTCGAACTAGTGAAGCTTGACTTCCGTTACTTGTTCTATTGATAAGATCATTATTTTGTCTTCTCTGTGGTTGTGATCCTCTTGATGGGGGTGGTGGAATAACAGGAGGTGGTAAAGGCAATTGTCCCTGTTGTCTTATGCTTTGGGGAAGCATATTATTAGCAATTGCAAACGCTTCCTCAAAGTTTCCTCTATCTGCCAATTCTAAAGTCTTATTAAACTTATCAGTAAAAATGTTATTAATAAGATTGTTTTCGTTTGCAGTTTTTAAATTATTTTCAAGAAGATCCAAAAGTTCTTTTCTAAGGTTTTCTGTAGCCACTCTTCTTGCTTCATTGCTTCTTTCTTCTTGTATGTTTCTAATACTGTTTTCGCTTGATTGCAATGCCTGAAAGGCTTGAAGAAGATTACCAAATGCAGTAGTATTTTCTTCCGAAATATTTGTTTGACTAGATGATGTTACTGGTATAACTGGTGTTACTGGTGTAACTGGTGCTGCAGGTATAACTGGTGCTGCAGGTATAACTGGTGTTACTGGTGTTACTGATGCTGCAGGTACTGCAGGTGTAACTGGTACTGCAGGTGTAACTGATGCTGCAGGTACTGCAGGTGTAACTGATGCTGCAGGTGTAACTGATGCTGCAGGTACTGCAGGTACTGCAGGCGTAACAGGTACTGCATTTGCTACTGGTGTTACTGATGCTGCAGGTGTTACTGATGCTGCAGGTACTGCAGGTGTTACTGATGCTGCAGGTACTGCAGGCGTAACAGGTACTGCAGGTGTTGTAGATGCCTCGTTTTCTAAATTGAAGCTTCTACCTGTTCTTATTCTTATACCAGACTGCACTGCTGTTGATGTTGATTGATTGTCTCCATCCCGTTGAGTTGGAGTGACGGATGCACCGTCTATAGCAACTGTTCGGCTAGAAGCACCACTAGCATTTATTCTTTCTCTAAAACGAGAAAGAGCCTCTTGTTGAGCTAAGTCCCGAGCTTGCGCTTCAATCACCGCAAACATCGCAGGATTATTACGTATGTCTGGAGATTCTCTTTTTTGATCGATTATTTCTCTTGTTCTGTCTCTTACAAACGTTTGATATTCAGCAAACCCTTCCGGATCTTTTTCTCTAAAAAGACCAAAATTGATTGACTCGTTCATTCTGAGTTCTCTTGACGGAGTCGCCTGTGATGAAGAAGTTTCTTGTCTTGCTGAACCCGGCCCTCTTCTGCCTGACTGTATATCATTAAGCAGATTGGTTATTGAATCGATTCTTTTCTGGTAATTTTCTTCATCTAGCGGATCAATTCGTTGATTGACTAATGCTTTAAACTCATTGTATGTGGCTTCATTTACTTCATTTTGTCCTATTGTATATTTGCCGTTTTGAACTGAGTATTGTACATTCAATCCTCCGATAGTAAAAGAACTCCTTTGATTTCTAGGTCTTCTTGAAGTTGTCGAAGACTGCACTGATTCAGAGCTTTGACCGGCTCTATTTCTTAATTCTTCTCTTGCTTGTTCCTGTGTTATTTCACCGGCAAGTGCACGCCTGGAAATATCGTTAGCCTGTTCTCTTGATAATGTACCTTGTCTTACAGCATCTCTTAATTGATCATTGAGATTACCTTGTTCTCGTTGTGCTTGTACTTGTGATCCACCAGCACCGGATTCTATGGCTTCCTGTACTCTTTGTTGTTGCGCTTCTTGTTCTTGTTGTTCTTGTTGTTGAGTTTCTTGATTCTGTTCTGAAGAATCTACTTCAGAATCTTCACTACCTATAGACGATAGAGCGCTAATTGCACCACCCAATGCAAAAGTTCCTGCTGCAGATATCAATCCGCCAGTCAACAATCCCATTGGTGTAAATCCACCTAATCTAGATCTACGATTACCAGATTGTTGATTATTATTTCTTCTATCTCTTCTAGAACCAGGTTGATTTTCTTTCTTTATTTCTTCTAGAATTTTTTTGAGGAGTTCTAATGATCTTGACTGTTCGTCGGTAATCATCTGAAGTTGCATACCGATAGATTGATTTACATCTATCTGTTTTGCTATTCTTATAGATTGCTCAATCTTTTCAGATCTATTTCTTCTTCTTTCTGATTCAGAACCACTTATTATTTTTGATATTAATGGGACTGCAGATCGAAGAGTTTCTCTTGCTTGTTTCTGATCAATTGAAGATCTGAGATCCTGTTGAGGATCTAGAACTTCACTAGCTTTTTTTCTTTCTTCTGGAGCTACTTTTTTCCTTTGTCTTTGCGGTGTTGATTTTAGTACTTCAGAAGCTCTTCTTTCAGTTGGTAAAGGTTTTCTTTCAATTCCTGCAATTGAACGCCAACCTTTTCTGTCGCTTGTTGTTTCTGACATGTTATGCTGCCTGTCTTTGTAATCTTATGAGTAGTGGTACTTCTCTAGATACTTGTCTTATTTGCTGAGATTGATTGATTTGCTGATTTGCTCCAGGGCCAACATTTCCTCCAGCAGATGTTACCTGACCCATATTTCTCATTTGTGCTTGATCTGCAGCCGCCATACCAGTACCAGCTCCACTCAATTGAGCTCCTGTTTGTGGACTTCCTTGTTGTGGAGTAGCTACAGCACCACCTTGAGCACCATATCTAGCTAGTCTTGCATCGAGATCTGCTATTGTTATTGTACCGTCATTGTTTACGTCGAGTCCCTTATTATACTCATAATAAGACTCACCTCTCTGTGTTAGAACATCTCTATTAGCTCTTCCAGGTAGGAATACGTAAGCATATAATCGTCCTGCACTAGATCCAGGTTGAACTCTAACACTCTGAAAATATTTTTCAACGTAGGGCATTTGTTGAACAGCAGACATTTGTCTTATGGCTTCTACTGTAGTACCAAGAGATCTTGCTGTATTTGGCATAAACTGTATTAGACCAGAAGCCCCTGTTGATCTGTTGACAGCCTGAGGATTTAGACTCGATTCAGATCTCATTACGGCTAAAAGATTAGCAGGATTTATTCCAAATCTAGAAGACACTCTATTTACTTCTGACATAAAATCACCACCGCCTTGACCGGGCATTTGTTGTTGTCCAGGCGCTTGTGGTGTAACAGGAGTACTAGGTGTAGAACCATTACTAGGTTGTGATTGTGGTATCACCGCTGTGGGGGATGTAGATAATCCTGTGCTATTAGATGGTGATATTGATGTACCGGTTGCATGGGAATGTTGATCACCACCGCTTCCTCCAACATTAGGAATACTAGGGCTAGAAATAGATCCTATGACATTACCACCACTAGAGATTTGGGTAGTCATAGATGAAGTCATAGAAGTTGGAGTAATCAATCCAGCGCCACCACCTGTATTTACTTCTCTTTCCGTAGTACTAGTTGGTCTAGGAGCTGATATTCTAGAAATTACATCCGAAATAATTTCGCCATCAAATATGATGGTTTCAGCTTCTATTTGTATTTCATCAAATTCAGTTTTGGCAATCATATCGATAAGATTTTCTGGATATGGAAGATTTATACCTTCAATTCCTTTATAATCGTCATCTTCATCATATGAACCAGAAGAATCATTTATCTGTGTTGTTGATCTAGTAGCTGATTCCATACTTACTAGTATAACTGGTGCTGCAGGTACTGCAGGTGTTACTGGTGTAACTGATGTAACTGGTGCTGCAGGTACTGCAGGTGTTACTGGTGTAACTGATGTAACTGGTGCTGTAGGTGTTACTGGTGCTGTAGGTGTTACTGGTGTAACTGGTGCTGCAGGTGACTCAGGCACCTCAGGTGTTACTGACTGCAATATTCTAGAGGTAGTTTCTTTTCTTGAATTTATTAGTGGTTCAAGTCTTGAAAGTAATCTCCCCATGCCCTCTTTAGCTCTTTTTTGCATGGGGCTGTTACCTGAAATATCAATCCTAAGAAGAGGTGCAATACCTGCCATTACATCAGCACCTATGGCATTATACAAACTTTCATCCTGTTGAGCTGCCTGATATATTTGAAGTAATTGTTCTCTAGTTTCATTTGTTATTTCAGGTCTTATTGGATTAGGTGCATCAATTATTAACTCATTGAGAGCTTTGGTTATTGCTGAACCTAGTGCACTCATTCTTTCTTGTACTAAATTGGGATCTTTTTCCTCTTCTATTTTAATGCCGTATACTGCTTCATAAACATCTCTGGTCAAGAGCCCAACATCAATGGCTACAGATGCTGCTGTGCCAAGACCAAACGTTACGCCACCAAGTGCTCCTGCCACACCAGAAGTAAGTTCAAGTCCAGCTCCTATCCAATCACCTGCTTGAGCTCTACTTACACCAAACCATATACCTGCTAGAATTCCAGCAAATGGAATTTTTTTAGCTATTTCTCTACCCAATGATTTCTTTATTGTTTCTCTTATAGTCTGTTCTGCTGCTTGACTTATCACTACTGTGGCTGTCGCCGCTTGAGCACCAGCTGCAGCTGCTTGTCCCATAGATTGACCTGTAGCAGCCCCTGCCCCTGCCCCTGCACCAGCACCAATGGCACCAGCACTAATCACACCAGTAGTCGGTCTTATTCTTGAGGTTACAGAAGGTTGTCTTATAGCCTCTGGTGCTGATGGTCTTACAGCCTCTGGTGTAACTGGTGGTCTTGTGACCTCTGGTGCTGATGGTCTTACAGCCTCTGGTGTAACTGGTGGTCTTGTGACCTCTGGTGCTAGTGGTCTTGTGACCTCTGGTGCTGGTGGTCTTATAGCCTCTGGTGCTGGTGGTGTAACTGGTGGTCTTACAGCCTCTGGTGCTGATGGTCTTGTGACCTCTGGTGCTGGTGGTCTTATAGCCTCTGGTGTAACTGGTGGTCTTGTGACCTCTGGTGCTGGTGGTCTTATAGCCTCTGGTGCTGGTGGTGTAACTGGTGGTCTTACAGTCTCTGGTGTAACTGGTGGTCTTGTGACCTCTGGTGCTGGTGGTGTAACTGGTGGTCTTATAGCCTCTGGTGCTGGTGGTGTAACTGGTGGTCTTATAGCCTCTGGTGCTGGTGGTGTAACTGGTGGTCTTGTAGTTAAATTTGTTCCTAATATACCTGCTGCAATTTTTGCTCTCGTCCCAGATACAGCTTTTGAAACTGCTCTCTGTGCACCTATTGAACCTCTTCTTATTCTCTTATATACTTCCGCTGCTCTTTTACCGGCAGCTTCAGCTCTTCTAGTTCTTCTGATTTCTTTTATACGATCAAGCCGCCTTTGTGCACCAGGTCTAGGTGCACCCTTCCCAATTTTTCCTGATGATCTTCTTCCACCGCCTGGTGTATCAGGAGAACCTGTATCTTTTCTAGACTTCAGTGCATTTAATATCTGTGCTAGTAAGTTATTTTGTTCTAGAAAATTATCACCAATTCCTCGAACTGATACCAATGAATTATCAATCAAACTTGAATTTGTTTTTTCTTTTTTCTCTAAATCAGCTGATTTTAATTTATCAGTAAAACTTGATAATGAATTTCTATCATCCGACATTATTTTGGATATTGATGGAAATCTTTCTATAAGTATATCTGAACCAACTGATGAAATATTTGATCTAATTGATTTAGTTTGGTCTTGTTGTTTTCTTGGTAAATTTCTTTTTTCCATTACGGTAAATTATTACCTCTTAATTTTTCTAGACCTCGAGTCCAAGCAGTGACTCCAAGTATTGCACCAAATGAAAGATGTATTAATCCACCATTTTCTAGAGTAAGACTTTTCCAAGGTACGTAGTTAGCCTCATCTATTCCAAGACTTTTTAAAAGAACTGGCATGAGCATAGCAAGTACCGGAAATAAAACAAAGTCTACAAAGCATATCACCATATAAAGCCAACCCATGGCTGGTCTCCAAAAGGACTTTATCCAGTGTTCCTTTTGTATTTCTTGTGCTCTTTCTAATTCTTTTCTGTCTAATTCACTATATGCTAGATCGACAGATTCAAAATGAGATCCCGTTTTACCTTCTGAATTTCTTGGAGGTAAAACGGGATCTTGTTCGGATGATGATTCATTGAATCTTGCCATTTCTATTATAAACTTTCTGGTTTTATCAGTATTTATAAAAGTTAATCATCATCCGTTATTTCTCTTTCTTTGTTCTTCTAACTCTTTTAAGAAATTGAGAAGCAATTGAACGTAAATATCCCTTTCAAACGGGATCATATCTTCTACATCGCTTAAAGAATATTTGTGATGCTGAATCAATGAGAATACTGTAAGATAGTAATTCTCTAATGTATTGTGACTCAGCCCAACGTAAAAAAATCTGTTAAACTTGTTAGTTCAATTCTTCTTTCTTTACCGTTTTCATTCGTGTATTCTAGTTTATGATATAGTCTAGGATTATTACTCATAAACTCTTGAATCTTGGTAAATACTTCAATTCCGCAATCATCAAGAAATTGTTCAATCTCTTCTTTAGAGTAATCAGACGCTTCATAGACTTCATCTTCATCATAGATTTTATCAATACTACGAAGAACTAATTCAAAGAAAGCCTGATCGCCTGTTTTAAAATAGTCCCTATCGTCAAATAACGATGCAGATGGGTATTTCATTTGAATACCCATCTTATCTGTTACTTTAATAACTTTTTCAATTTTATCTGGAAATTGAACTTCAACTGTTTTTAAATCAATATTGAAGTTGTATATCTTTTGATCTTCATTATCTCTGTATGAAACTTCTACGACGTTGTTTACAGAAACTGCTCTTAACTGAAGGAACAAATATTCAAGATCAAAGATTGCAATCTTATCAACGTCAAATGAATTATTCATGCAACAGTTACCAACTATTTGCTTTACAGCTCTAAAAATATCTCCGGGATCCTCGGATGCTTTAGCCATAAGCAAAATCTTTTCTTCCTTTACCAGAAAGGGTCTAAAAGATTCTATTTTACCAGTAGATGGAATTTTGAAATCATAAAGTGGATGTTTTACTTTTGGTAGTGGCATTATATACTCTCCAATTCAATATAAAAAATTATCTAGGACCAAACGGAGTAGGTCTAGGTAGATTAGGATCGGCAAATCCAATCAAAACAGGACTTATTTCTGGTATATTTGTTTTTGGTGTTAATACAGTTTCATATTGTTCAATAAACCATTCTGTATATGCAAGAGATATATTTACTTTATATAGAGAGTTTGTATCTCCCCAGGATAAAGTCTTTTCCGACATCGCTACTGGAAATACATCTTTTATGACAACAATGCTTACAGGAGATGATACGTCAGGTTCTCCACTATATACATTAATTCTCATATTAGTTGCATAATATTTCTTATATTCAACATTATATCTAGGAATTGCTGAATCTAATATTATTTTTCCTGCACCAGTAAAATCAAAAATAGTTGTCAACCATTCGTAGAAAAATTTATAGATTTCATGTTTTTTGGTTTCTATAAATCCTATAGATATATTTGAAAAATTTACGTTTGTTGCATTTTTAATTTGTGGACCGACACCATAACGTCTAGTTTCTGTCACATCAAGATTTATACCCGGTAATGTAACTTCTTCCGATCTAAATTTTATTATATCATCAAAGTTTGTTATTTTTGATGTCAAGGCTCTGGTGCCTTGACCCGATGTTCTAAATATACTAGGTAATTCTATTGAAATATCATAAAGATTATTTCTTAAGACACCAGATTTATTTAAATTTCCTATAAAATTATTTACGTTAAATGGCATTAGAGTACCTTACTTCTAGATATATTCCAAACATGTTCTGAATCTGCTTTTGCAAAACTTTCCATAGGTAGCATAAGAGCAGCATCCCAGAACTTTGGTTCTATTTTTAAAAATTTAGATCTTACATGTTCAAAAAGATAATGTTTTAGACATGGTTCAAAATATCTAAATCGTGAAGCTTTGCTTAATAGTTCATAACTCAATCTCAATTTGGTGGTATCATCAAATTTTTTATTGTTTATAGTTTCATATAGAGCATTCATAAGTTTTGCTCTAAGAACTGGCGGTAGGTAATGCAAATTAATTCCTAAAAATCCATTATTACCCTTAGGACCTATCATAAAAATAAGCGGAAATGTATCATAAAACGGAAGACTTTTCTTTAATTTTGGATCATAAAAGAAACAGAACATACTTCCGATTGATTCTTTATCTAATGTTGACATCCTATTATCAGAGTCTGGATCATTTAATAATTTTACTCTATCAACTCTTTTTACAGATGCTGCAGTTTCCCTGAACCAAGTTCTTGCATCTCTCTGTCTAATTGAAGAATCGATTCCAGATTTTTGTCCGGCTTTGGCTATTTTTTGAAATATATAACTGGTCATTTACCGAAGATCTCACTCTCCGTAAATATCATAAATTTCCAACCCCTATCTTTACAATAGTTCTCTGCTGCATCCCATTTAGCCTGATTAACGCCATAAGTCATTACTTCATTTAGATATCTCTTAGAAGTCTTTTCTTTTCTAATAGGTTCTAACGTTTGTGCTTTTGGTTTGACCTCTATCATAATTGTTTCAATTTTTCCGTTTATATCTTTCTTATTTATAATAAAGTCTGGAAAGTAACGATGAATTCTATTATCTATAGGTGATCTATATGGTATAACTTTTTCTTCAGATGACCACCAAATTATTGCTGGCTGTAAATCAAAGTACAACATGAGTCTTAATTCCCAAGCACTTCTATATGCAATATTGGTTGGATCACCTTTATATTTTTGAGGATTTTTAGGTTTAAAGAATCCTTGATGATACTTCAATATCTCATACCTTTATAAATAAAGTAAATTATTATATATAGGAATTTAAAATGCCAGTACCGGCTAAAGCCGCTTTATCTGTAGCTGCAATAGCAGAACTATATAGAGAAACACAAGCACAGAGAGATAGATTAGCATCTAATCTTACTGATCCAATTGTTGTTCCTAGGGATCTTATTTCTCCAAATAATACAACTGTAAGAAATGATATAGCATTTCAAGATGCAAGAAGTTATTATATAACATTTCAATTTAAAAAATATACACGCCGTTCAATTACACAACAACCTTTCTTTTCCGAACAAGGAAAAATTATACTTCCAATTCCTAGAGAATTAAATGACAGTACTAAAGTAGAATATGAAAATAAAGAATTAGGTAGTGTTGTAGGTATGGCTACTGAAGGATTGACCTCTGCATCTGAAGGTAATATTTCTCAAGGGATTGGACAATTTTTATTTGGGGCTTTGGTCGGTGCTGGTGCAGCCACTGCTGCTGGTGCTCTAAGAGCAGGTTCACAATCAGAAAATCGTACAACAAGAGCGGCAACTAGTGTTGCTGAACGAGCTTTAGCACCTGCATCTCTTGCTGCAAGACAATTATTTGGAGCAACCCCTAATCCATTTCAAGTAGTTTTATTTAAAAATCCTACATTTAAAACTCATAGATTTTCATGGAAAATTATTCCTCGCGATGAACAAGAATCTGTTGATTTAAGAAATTTAATAAGAACTTTTAGATATCATATGCTTCCTGGTGTTATGGTAGGTGGTTTTCTCTTTTCATTTCCAGAAATAGTTGAAGTAAAATTATTTCCTAGAGATGACTTTACTTATAAATTTAAACCGTGTGTTGTTACTGATATGACTGTAAATTATGCCCCGAATGGTCCGTCTTTTTATAGGCGAACTGATGCTCCAACAGCAGTAGATTTTTCAATCTCTCTTCAAGAAATAGAGATTTGGACAAAAACAGATTTTAATAGAGTGGGCGGAGTATAATGGATAGGTATTTTGAGAAATTTCAAACCATATCTTATGCTAATACAATAGTAAAAAATATTACGCAGAGAACTGTTGTATTAAATTCTGTATATAATAATCCTCTTTTTTATTATCCGTATGATATTCAACAGGGAGAAAGACCGGATAATATAGCTGATAGATATTATAGTGATCAATATAAGTCCTGGATACTCTATCTCTCTAATAAAGTTGTAGATCCTTATTATGATTGGTATATTGATAATACTACATTTGATGAATTTATAGTCAAGAAATATGGATCAATAGCTAATGCAGTAAATAAAATTAAATATTATAGAAATAACTGGTATAGCGACGTTACTCCTACTATATCAGCATCCACGTATGAAGCACTTCCATCTACTCTTGTAAAGTTTTATGAACCGGTTCCAATTAATGATGTTATTGTAGGTGATACTAAGGAATATACAAGAAAAAAGGTTGATTGGAAAATTCAAACAAATTCAATTGCCAGATATGCAGTTGCAAATGGCGCTGGGTTTTCAAACGATGAGATAGTTGACGTTAGATTTAGTCTATCTGAGACTGGAACTGGACAAGTCACATTTGCCAATACCACTACATTAGTTCTACAGCATTTGGCTGGAACGGTCACTACAGGAACTATCACTGGATCTAGTTATGTATACGGTAGAGAAAGTAATACAAATACTGTCTTTACGGTTGCAACCTCAGTTTCAAATAATATACCTGCTGTAGAAACTACATACTGGAGTCCAGTTACATATTATGAGTATGAAACTGAAATAAATGAAAGAAATAAGTCTATACTTGTTCTTGAAAATAGATTTTCTTCACAGATATCTAAACAACTAAAAGATCTATTGAGGTAAATGAGTTGTCAGAAAATTACTATTTGGGTGATGTTGAAATTGTTGATCTCAGAATATCTTCTGAAAGAGGTGTAACTCAACTTGGATCATCATTTGTAAGCGGTTCAATATACGAGAGTATTTTTACGCCAGGTATCGTATGTGATCTGGTTGTATTAGATATGAATGACCAGCTTGGACAGTTAAGACTTTCCGGAGACGAGACTGTTTATTTTGAGATAAATGTAAAGGGTAGAGTCAATTCAGTATATGAATTTGCTCTTCATGAGCTTTCTGAACTAGAGAACGTAGGATCACAGAAAGGAAAGAAATATACTCTAAAATGCGTGTCGGAGGAAGCCATGCACGCAAAGACCAATTTTGTGCAAAAATCATATAATCAGTTATGTTCGGAAATGGTCGAAGATATACACAAAAATTATCTAAAAAGCAGAAAACCTATAAACATAGAACCAACTAGAGCACCACAAAGAATATTAATTCCTAATAGAAATCCTTTTTCTGCAATAGATATGATTAAGAGAAGATCTGTATCTGCTGATCAGAGGTCTTCATATTATCTATTCTTTGAAAGACTTGAAAATGGAAGACAAACATACAATTATGTAACTCTAGAAAATTTATTTAAAGAAGAATCAGTTAAAAATTTTATAATGTCTGATGCAATCAATACAAGCATCTTGAGAAGAGGCGATGATAATATCCTAGCATATTTGATACCAAATCAATTTAATTCTGTTGAAAGAATCACACTGGGCGGTCCAAGAAGAATAACCACATTTAATTTTACAACTTGGGACTTTCAAAGTAATAACGTTTCTACTAGCGATCAAGTTTTTAATGATGGTGGTAGTGGAACTACGGTATCAAATACGTTTAGAAACAGGTATTTTAATTCTGATATACCACCTCAGTCAATGATACCAGTTGATATATCTCAAAGACCTGAAACTTTAATTCCAGAATCAACACCAGATTTTCAAGCTTTTATATCTCTATTGATGCAAAATTCCGTAAAGATAAGAGTAATAGGTGATACTATACTTACAGCAGGTTCTACAATTGAGTGTGAATTTCCTAATAGAAGAGCATTCACGGATGCTCCCGAAGAAGACCCACTGATAACTGGAAAGTTTATAATAACCAGAATACATCATAGAATTGGATTGGTGACTGATAGACCTAGATATAATTGTATAGTTGAGGCGATAAAGGGTAGATATGAGGAATCTATAGCATGACGGAAAGAAATTTTGGTTCCAATATTGAACAATGGATTGGTATTGTAACAAATGTTATGGATCCACATCAAAGTGGAAGAGTTCAAGTAAGAATTTTAGGCAAGCATGATGATGTTGCAAATATTCCAAATGAAGATCTTCCATTTGCCCAAATAATACAGCCTGTTACATCTGCGGCTAGAGGAAGAATAGGAACTGCTCCGGTTGGACTAGTGGTAGGATCTCGTGTCTATGGTGTCTGGCTAGATCAAGATCATCAATATCCATTGATACTTGGTTCTGTAGGAAGAGCTGGGGAAGCAAGCCAAAATTCTACAGAGGGTGGAGCTCCCACCATTAATACCGATGCAGGTAGTATTCCCTCCGCTACTCAACAAGCAGTCAATAATGCTTATGCTTCATTAGATAATCCTCAAAGAGTAACAATTGATCAGATAGATTCTGGTGCTGCTGATATTGACAGTGTTTCTAGAGATACAGGTGTTGTAATTACTAAGGTTGTTGAAGATCACATGGAATTTGCTAAGATTCCAACAATAGGATCGATTGATGAAACGGATATCGATATTTTAGATGCTCTTCGACAAGTAGACCCTTCAAGTTCTCTTTCTTCATTGCCGTGTTTTCCAGCCAATATAATACAAGTAAGTCTTGTCTTGGATTTAGGTTCTTTGGCTGCCGGATTTATAAATATGTTGAGCAATGCATTAATTGATGCTCTCTTGGAAATTGCTGATAGAATTGGCATAGGAAATGTTCTTTCTGCTATTGGTGCTGCAGCCAATGGCATAGCAAATTTTCAAGATGCATTAAATGCGGTCATGGAAGGCGGTATTTGTGGTGCACCTAGAGCAATAAGTTCTCTTTCTGCCGCCACTCAATCAATGGCATACGCTTTCGGTAATATACAGATGGCAGCTAAAAAAGCAGGTAATGCTCCAAACGCAATAAGAGATGTTCTCGGTAGAACATCTGCAACCATAAAAGCAAATACACCTACAGCTTTTTTTAGACCTGCCGCATTAGTATCTGTTGCACCAATCGGATATGTGCAAGAATATTATTCAGCTTCTTCAGATCCATATCCCGGTTATATAAAATGGATTGATCCTGATAATTCTGGCGATCCTGCATTTACATTGAGAAATGGTCAACCAAATTTTGCATCGGCTACTGAACATACAACATATGAATCCAGAATAGCCGCTACATCTTCTCTTGGTCAATCTATATCATCTTCAAATTTGACTACAAATCAATTACAGACTTCTTTAAACTTAATAGAAGAACAAGCTAGAAATTCTGGTATGAAAAATTCAATTGGCGCAGGATTTAATCCTTCTCAAATAGGGAGTATGATTGGATTGATACCTCTTATATATAATGTTATAACAGGGAATTTTATTCCTAAAATAAATGTTTCTATCTTACCTAATTCCGGTCAAATACAACAAGCAATGACTAGATTTTCTTCAAGTCAAGCTATGTTAGAGAGACAAGGGCGCAGTATGGAATTAGCACTTAGGTCACTTGCAAGATGACAACACGTAACGAGAATGCTAGACATCCAGATTCCACTTTCTCTACAGAATATCCCTATAATCAGGCAACCGTCACCCGCGGCGGGCATGAAATGCATATTAATGATGCACCTGGTAAAGAATCGTTAAAGATTGCACATACAAAAGGAACTTATGTTGAGATAGAAAATAATGGTCGCTGGGTTCAAGTTATAACTGAAAAATGCTATAGTTATATTATTGGTTCATTGACACAAACTGTCGATGGACACATTGATATTAAAGTTGGTGGTAATCAAAATTTAAATATCGATGGACATTCATATGAAACCATTGCTAAAACCAAAAGAATTGGTATCGGTGAAGATTTGATTGATGGGGTTGGTGGCAACAGAAGTGTTCACACCATTAAGGATAAATATGAAAGAATTGGTGAGAATTTTGTTTGCACAGTAAAAAATGACTATAGAACAGCTATTATCAATGATAAAATAACATCTGTAGGTGGAAATAGACAAGATAATCTTCAAGGTGATTGGTCTGCAACTGTGTCTGGAGCAGTTGATATGCAGGTCAGCGGAGATTATAGAATCACTTGTAAGAATTTTACAGTAAATGCTGCTGAATCTGTAACAATAACAACGGGTAGCGGTAACGTAACTGTTGATTCTGCTGGTGCTGTTACCGTAAAAGGCACTGCAAAAATCTTGATTGATGGTCAAGCCGAGGTTGAAATGAAGGCTGGATCTACAATTACGCTCGATGCATCTGGTAATGTAATTATCAATGGTTCTCAAGTTAGACTTAATGATTAGGAAGAAATATGTCTCTAGCTGTTTCTAGATTAGGAGATAAAATGAATAATCTTGCAACTATGGGATCTGATGCCTCATCAGTATTTGTTAATGGAAGATTAGTGGTCATTCTTAATTCAAGAGTATCAGATAATCATATTATGGTCACTGGTTCATCAACCGTATATGCCAATGGTCGACAAATCTGCAGAGTAACAGATAGAGATAGCGGAAACCACGTATCAATCGAAGGTTCACCAAACGTATTTTCAGGATAAAAAATGTCAACTAGAGCAGATAGGTTTACACAATTAGAAAAAATACCGGATCTTTTTTCCGATTTTCTAAATGATCTAACATCACATCCAATGACTAGTGATCTTGTTAGATTAAAGAACGAACAATCTATAAAACAATCTCTTAAAAATTTAATATTGACAAATTATGGTGAAAGACCATTTCAACCGAATATAGGATCAAGTGTCTATAGATCATTATTCAATCCGTATGACGAACTTTTGGAAGATGATATTGTAAATTCTATTACTCAAACTATTACGTTTAGCGAACCTAGAGTTCAATTGGTAAATGTCGAAGTGTTGGAATCCGCAGATTATAATACTATAACAATTAACATTGTATATTCTATAATAAATAGTAGACAATTGCAGAATCTAGATCTCATTCTAAAAAGAGTCCGTTAATGGCAAATAATTCTATAAGTCTAGTAAATCTAGATTTTGATAATTTAAAAGATCAATTAAAGACATATCTAAAAGGTCAATCAAAGTTTTCAGATTATGACTTTGATGGCTCAAACATGTCTGTTCTTCTAGATATATTGACATATAATTCTCATCTAAATGCTTTTTATCTGAACATGGTTGCTAGTGAGATGTTTCTTGATTCTGCGCAATTGAGAAATTCGGTAATATCAATCGCAAAATCTTTGAATTATACTCCTAGATCCACTAAATCTTCAAAAGCAATTGTTAATCTAAAGTTTGCTCAATCCAACTTGGCTTCATTCAGTATACCAGAAAATACTAGGTTTACAGGTAAAAATTCAAGGGGTTCGTATCAGTTTTTGACTGATGAATCCCTCGTTCTTTATCCTTCAAATGGATTTTTTACAGCCAATAACGTGACTATCTATGAAGGTAGTTTGGTGACTGATACCTTTGTTGTAAATTATGCAATCGAAGGTCAACGTTTTATAATGACCAACGATTCTATCGATACTGATTCGATCAGAGTTACAGTCATTGAAGATAATGGTCAAACAAATACAGTGTTTTCAAAATCTACTACTCTTTATAATCTGAATTCAAATAGTGCAATATTCTTTGTTCAAGCAACAGAAGATACAAAATATGAAGTGGTTTTCGGTGATGGAGTCATTGGTAGAAGACCAAAAGATGGATCATTAATAACTTGTCAATATAGAAATACTGCCGGTGCTGATGGTAATGAAACTACTAGATTTGTTTTAAATGATAATTTAGGAGCATTAAACGGTCATGGTTCGGCAATAATACCTACCATAAATGTTGTATCAGTTGGATTTGGGGGTGGACCTGCTGAAACTCTTGACGAAATCAGATATAGAGCACCAAGATATTATCAAACACAAGAAAGAGCAATCACCACAAATGATTTCTCTACATTAGTAACTCAACAGTTTCAATACATAAAAAATGTTTATGTATATGGTGGCGAGCAAAAGACAGGTATACCTGCATTTGGTCAGGTGTTAATTGCACCTATAACATTTACTGGAGAGCTTACATCTGATGCAGAAAAGGATGAAATACAAACATTCTTAAAGGATAAAACAACCATAGGAATAACACCGGTAGTGGTAGATCCTGATTATCTTTATGTAGGTGTAGAATGTGAAGTTAAATTTAAATCAGGAAATACTACTTTATCGGCTGCAGATATTGAAGCAAAAGTAAAGAATACTATAAATTCATATAGTATTAATCAGCTTACAAATTTTAATACAGAATTTAAGACATCAAGATTTGAAAGCGCAGTCGACTCGAGCGATAGTTCAATTTCAAGTAACGATACCCAGTTAATTCTTAGAAAATTATTTAGAAGTCCTATATTTACAAGAACATTTCCAACCATTACATATCAAAATTCTATAATTCCAGGTACTGTAACTTCTAGTGATTTTATATCTGGTGGTAGAAAATATCAGTATACGGACTATAATCCAAATAATAATACATTTACAGTTCAACAAATTGGAAATAAAGCAGTAATAACAAATTCTTCTCAGATAGTATATTTGAAAGATATCACATCACCGGCTACAGTTACCTATACTCCTGCTGGAACAGTAGATTATGAAAACGGATCTCTTTCTCTAAATGCAATAATAATTTCATCGTTTGAAGGAAAGGAAGGTATAGATTTTTTTGCTAGACCCACATTTGAAGACGTATCATCTAAAAATAATGACGTTATAATAATTGATCCTGGAAATATAGTAATAACTGTTAATCAGGTTTGATATCTATGAATGATATAGAAAAATACATATCACCTTTTATAGCACAACAGTTTCCTTCTTTTTATAAGGAACAAGGTCCTAATTTTATAGCATTTGTCAAGGCATATTATGAATGGCTTGAACAAACAAATAATGCTATAAATCATTCTAGATCTCTATTAAATTATAGTGATATTGATAAAACAAAAGATCAGTTTTTAACTGATTTTAAAAATCAATATCTACTTTCAATACCTGAAGAAACGGTCGTTGATAAGAGATTAATGTTAAAACACATCCAAGATCTTTATCGAGCTAAAGGATCAAAAAGAGCCGTAGAATTACTTTTTAGATTAATATATGGAGAAGATATAGATCTATATATTCCAAGCGAGTATATATTTAAACCTTCTGATAATATTTGGAAAGTTCCTCGTTATATAGAGGTAACATCGAATGATAATTTACCTAAAATTGCTGGATCTAAGATCCAGACACCCGGAAATACTGCAACGGCTATAGTTGAATCTGTTAGTTCCAAAATTGTAAACGGTAAAACAGTTAATATATTAGAACTTTCAGCTATTAGAGGTGTATTTAGAAGAGGTGATAGAATATTCCAATCAAATGGAACTTATATCACCTCTACAAATGCCCCAATCGTAACTGGATCCTTAACAGCAATAGCAATTTCAACCGGCGGTCAAAATTATTCAGTCGGAGATATATTAGATGTAGTTGGATCTGGAATTGAAGGAAAAGCTAGGGTAACTTCGATTACAAATAATTTTAATGGTGGTCTATCTTTTTCCATATTAAATGGTGGAAGTGGTTATACCTTAAATGCAATAGTTACTGTAAAAACTTCTATTAATATAGGTATAGACAATCTTAACGGTAATATTTTAATAGGACAATCTATATCTGATACGACAACTAATGCTAATGGCACAGTAGTATTTGCAAATAATTCGCTTGTTAAACTTATTAATTTTAGTAATAATTTGATATTTACAACAGGTAATATGATATCTGGTCCATCTGGTAATGCTGTTATAACAAGAATAACAGGTGGTACAGGTAGTGGAGGTTCATTTCGAGTTGGATCAATTACTAATAAAGAATTAATAACATATAATACAAATATAATAGAACCTTATTTAAATTTACAATTGGATTATACAGATAATAGTTTTAGATTAGGAGTATCATCAGTATCTGGGACATTTACAGCAAATGATACAGTAACAAGTACAGCAAATGCAATTTTTTTGGAATGCATTCTTGTTTCATCAAATCAAGTATCTAATGGAGAATCTTTTTCTAATTCTTCATTAGGTATTTCTGGTCTTTACGTTTACAGATCAGATAAAACATTGATATATTGCACTGGTTCGGATACCGATATAACAAATGCAAATTTGGTATCAGGGACTATCCTTATTAGCAATACTTCTTCATCTGTAATTTCATTAATTCATAGACCTGAAAAACAGACTGTAAATGCAACTGCTTTGGTAGTATCAAGTAATTCAACTTCTATTCTTTTATCATCGGTTAATGGGTACTTTGTATCAACAAAAACATTGACTGATTCTAATACTGCTGCTACTGCTACAATAGGTACCGTGCAAAGACTTACAGATTGGCAATTTGCAAGTTCAATATCTTTACTGGATAATTTGGATTCAATTATTGATGAATCTTTACCTTTAACTACAGCTGAAGTAGGAACAATTCAAAGTCTTTCCCAAGTCAATCCCGGATCAGGATATTTAACATCACCACATATAACAGTCATTGAACCAGATATTGCCGCTCTATCTATTTTGGATTCTAATCTAACTCAAAAAGGTAATAATGCTATCATAGGTTCAACTATCGTAGGTGGTAACGGTGCCGTTGCTGCAGTCGAGGTAATTAATTCTGGATATGGATATTTGGATTCAGATTCCGTCACTCTAACGAATTTGATAAATGATAATTTAATATCTGGTACATCAATAGTATATCGATCTGGTAGAGGACAAGGAAGATGGTTAAATAGGAAAAGTTTTTCAAGCGATGTAATTAAATTACAAGATGGATTCTTTTATCAGGATTACTCATATCAGATTATTGCTCAAAGAATGTTAGAATCATATGAATCGCTTGTGAGAGACTTAGTTCATCCATCCGGTATTGCCCTGTTTGGCGCATTCAGATTGAATGATTATATAGTTGATGAACAAGACACAATATCAGAATCTTCAATAACACAACAATAACGGTAAGATAGATGACATCATTATTAACCATCAATCATTATGTCGATGAAGCAAATGCTTTCATTGATTCTATAGAGTCATCAAATTCTGTATACTATGTATATGTTTCTAGACCACAACCATGGTCTAATAGTAGTGGTTTACCAGATGACTCAGCTGTATTGGCAGTTAATAATTCTGTTTCTCAAGTAGAACTTGATATATTTGATGATCTACTTTATGGCAAAAGAATAACTGCTACAGATGTTAATCATGTTACGGCAAGGTATAATTGGATAGCAAATACAGTTTATGCTAAATACGATCAAGCCGATGCAAATCTTTATTCAAAGAATTTTTATGTAGTTACATCAGGAGTTATCGATCAGTACAACGTATATAAATGTATCGATAATAATGGGAACACAGCATCTACCGTAAAGCCTACTTTACAAATTACATCTGGTACATTTGAAACTGGTGATGGTTATATATGGAAATATATGTATACCATCGATGCATCTTCAAATACTAAGTTTACAACTACTAATTTTATTCCAGTAATTAGTAATACTCAAGTTCAAGGTAATGCTGCACCTGGAACTATAGATGTAATAAGATTATCAAATACAGGCACAGGTTATAATGTATATGAAACAGGATTTATTGATTCGGTAATTGATACTATTTCTATAAAACTTCCTAATACATCTTCTTCTCTTGATAACTATTACGCAAAATCATCAATATATCTAAAATCAGGTTTTGGTGCAGGTCAAGTTAGAGAAATAGCATCTTATGATGGTACAACAAAACATATAACAATATCGACCCCAATCGATACGTATATTCGACTTGATTTTTCAAACAACGCTTTTATCACAGGTGGTGGTGTCGGAGAGATTGTTAAACAAATTATAGATACTCTAAATTATACAGTCAGTGTTGGTTATTTCAATACAGGCGCAAACGTTGTTCAAAGTGATACAGGTGTAGGCGCTACAGTTCTATCCGCCAATTCATCTGCACTTAGAGTATCTAAATTTGATAAAAGTCAAACATTTTCATCAAACTATGCAATAAGAGATCTCTCCGATTCTGGTATATTAACAACCGATAAAATTAATACATCAAATCTATCTGTGCTTTCTTTGGGTATAGTAGTAAATTCGGGTACTGGTTATACGGGCAATGCTACTGTAACAATAACATCTAATTCAGGTTCAGGCGGTGTTGCAAATGCTCAAGCAAATTCCACCGGTAAAATATCTGTAATTAATATATCCAATACTGGTAATTCATATGCAACTGAACCTACTGTAACTATATCTGCGCCTGCAGCGCAAACGTTTAATGCAAATACCGATGTAACGGCTGGTACGGGGGAAGGTTCTAATAACGTAATAGCTTTAGCAACATCAAATGTATTTGTGACTGGAGATACTATAAGATATTCTGTAAGCACTGGTAATACAGCTGTGGGTGGTTTGATTGCAAACACTGTTTACTATATTCAATTTGCAAATAGTACTGTAATAGCTTTATCTAATTCGTCTAATACAGCTGCTGGTAATAGAATAACTCTCACTAAAGGTGCTTCAGAAACAGGTCATTCATTCCAGGGAACAACGGCAACAGCTAGAATTCTACCGTCAAGTTTATATGGAACTAATACAGCTGCAGCTGCTACATTTACAACTGATTATTCAAACGGTAATTTTATAAGAGTTGGTCAAAATTCCAACACAAATATCAGAAGAATAGAATCTGTAAATTCAACAGTAATTATTGTCGATAGACCTTTCTTAAATACATTTTCTAGTGCAAATTGTTTTAAAGTATCTATTGCATTAATTCCTACAAGTATATCTGTAGCTGAAGCCAATGGTACCATATCAAATACAAATTTAAATTCTTTAAGACTTTTGATATCGAATACTTCCGTAAATGAAGCTCTGTTTATAATTGGTGAAAAAGCTAGCTTTGTAAATTCATCAAACGCTTCATTAAATGCAAATGGTACCATTGCATATGCAAATACAACAACTGTATTTTTATCTGGAATACAGGGAACCTGGTATACAGGACAAAGAATAAAAGGTGAGTCTTCTAATTTAACCGCAGATATTTCATCTGTTGAATCTAGACCAAATGTAACTTTAAAAAATTCTCAAGGATCATTTGTAATTGGTCAATTAGTAGATTTTAGTACATCGGCTGGCGCAAATACAGGAATTGCAAATTTAGTTTCTGTTGTAAATCTAACCGATAATTCTATTGAATACGAAATAGGACCAACAGTAAGTATTCAGGGTGATGGGAATGGTGCAATTGCAGTAGCAACCGTAAATACGGCTTTAGGTACCGCAAATAGCATTTTTAAAATTAAAATGATAAATCCGGGTTCAAATTATACAAAGGCAAACGTTTCAATATATGCAAATACTCTTTATGGATCTGGTGCTACAGCTGCAGCTGTTATATCTCCGCTCAAAGGTCATGGTTCTGATCCTTATACTGAGCTTGGATCCAGATATGCATCAATCGATGTTAAATTTGATCAATTACAGAACGAAAACTGGTATTATCCTTCATCAGCATCTTTTAGAAAAGTCGGAATAATTAAAGATCCAAAGTTTGCAAATCTTACAATCTCGACAACAAGCTATAATAGAGTAAGATTATCACTTACAAATCAAGTTGGTACTTGGCAAATAGACGAGGTTGTAACTCAAAATACTAGCAATGCGACCGGAATTGTGGTTTCTGGAAATTCCACCATTTTAAATCTTAGAGATGTTAGAGGCACTTTTGTTCAATCAAATACCTTGTATGGTTATAGTTCTGGTTCAACGGCAAATGTATCTTCTGTTACTGTTGTTAGATTTTCCTCGGGTGAAGTATTGGTTCAACCAAATACAGGTGCTTCAGGATTGGTTGTAAATACTGCATCAAATACTACTGTATATCTGGCTAATGTTCAGGGTAGATTTGTAAATGGACAAATAGTTTATGGTCAAACATCAAATGCATATGCTACAATTAATTCTATAACCAGTTCAGATGGGTTTAAAAATCTTACCACAACATTTGGAGATAGATTTAATCAAACCTCTAGAATTTCTCTATCATCTAATACAGCAGCATTTACAAATTCTGAATATGTAATTCAACAAGGAACGAATGCTTCTGGTAGAATTATAGCAATAAATAATGATTTGGATCTAGGTGTAACTTCTGTAAACGGTACATTCTCAATAGGTGATACATTAACTAATTCTAATACATCAGCTAATGCAAAGGTTGTATTTGCAAATTCTACATATTTAAGATTGACTGGTATTTCTAATACAACTTTATTTTCTGTAAATAATCAAGTTGTTACAGGGCTTGGAGCTAATGCTACAATTCAAAGTATCTATAGAGTTTTAATACTTTCCGACGTATCTAGAGCATCCAAGTTTACAGTGGGGAATAATTCGATTGAGGGTCAGAATTCTGGTGCGACTGGAATTGTAAGTTCTGTCACCAATCCAGATATTGTAAGAGAATCTGGTAGAGTGATATATTCAGAATCTTCAAATACAGTTATTAATAGGTCTATAAATAGTACTGAAGAAATCAGATTAGTAATAAAGTTTTAAGAGGGTAATATTGTAGATGCCTTTAGAGACAAACTTCAACGCCGCACCTTATTTTGATGATTATGATGCAAACAACAACTATCATAGAGTGTTGTTTAAACCTGCTGTTGCGGTTCAAGCAAGAGAACTTACACAGCTTCAAACTATTTTGCAAGATCAAGTTGAAAAATTTGGTAAGCACATATTTAAAGATGGATCAGTCGTTGAAGGATGCACTTTAAATTTTGACAGTAATTATGCATATATTAAAATAACTGATACAACTACAAATGGTTCAGTAATAAATGTAAATGATTATGTCGGAAATAAGGTTGTATCTGTATCTAATCTTCAAGCCATTGTTGTAAATTCTATTTTAGGTCTTGAATCCAATGATCCGAATTTAAATACCTTATACATAAAATATTTAAATTCTACCACTTATGCAAATGGAACACAACAAAAAACTTTTGATCCCGATGAATCCATAACTATCAGAACAACTGATGATGTTACTATAGCGACTCTAGCTATTGCAAATTCCAATTATAATCCAGTAGGAAATGGTTATGCTGTTTCAATTTCTGAAGGTACTATTTTTAATAAAGGTTTCTTTATAAGAATAGATCCTCAAACTATAATTGTTTCAAAATATAACAGTACTCCTCAAGATGTATCAGTCGGGTTTTATACATCTGAAAATATCATTACTGCCGATATAGATAGTACCCTCTTTGATAATGCATTAGGATCTACAAATTTTAATGCTCCGGGTGCAAATAGATTAAAATTAACTGCAAATCTAGTTGTAAGAGCAGTAGACACAGTTAATACTACCACAGCAAATACAACAGCATTTTTCTCTCTAGTAGATTTTAATGATGGAAGACCTGTAATCAAATTTACGGATCCTCAATATGCTAGATTGGGTGCCGAAATGGCAAAAAGAACATTTGATGAATCAGGTAATTATATCGTAAATCCTTTTGAATTGAGCGTCTCATCAAATACAACAAATCCAAATAATTTGGTGTTGGAAACAAGTAGAGGTCTTGGTTACGTTGAAGGTTATAGAGTAGAATATATTGATACAAATAAGACAACAATAAGAAAAGGTACTGATACAGCATACTTTCCAAATCAGATTATTACAGCCAACTACGGTAATTACACGTATGTAAATGAATTGGCTGGTGTATTTGATATTAAAGTTTTGGATGATGTTGATCTATATGCAACTGCTGCTACAAAATTGACTCTTGGAGATTATTCAAGTAATACAGCTACACCGACTACAAAAATAGGTGTTGCAAAAGTAAGAAGTATTGAGCACTTTTCCGGTATACCTGGTACTCCAGATTGTCAATATAAACTTTATCTATCAGATGTTAATATAACTTCTGGTGGTTATAGTTTTGCGGATGTTCGTTCATTTTACGCTTCAGATAGCGCTACAATTGTCGGATATGCTGATGCAGTTCTTTCCAGTGGAGAAGCGGTTCTTAGAGAAACTGCAAATCCAGATATTATATTCTCACTTGGTAGAGATTCAGTTCAAACAATTAATACAACATCAACTTCATTCTTTTACAAGACTAAAACTACAAGAACATTTCAAGCAAATGGTACTGCTACATTAACACCACCTACTTCTCATCCTGGTGGTAGCGATACAATTGCCTTGACTGGTTCATTGTCAGAAGCAAACGAACTTAAATTTATTGTAATTGCAAATACAGCAGCCAATTCAGTAAATGTATCTGGCGTAACGGTTAGTGTTAATACAGCATCTCCAAATGTGACCGGTTCTGTTTCATTTACTTCAAACTTTGCTGTAGGTGATTATATTGCTGTAGGTAATTCTTCCGTCTTTGATGTGAGAAGAGTTGTATCTATCACCAATACCATTCATTTGGTTGCTAACTCAAATTTCAGTCAAACAAATACCGCATTTAATATTGCAAGAAGATTTCCAGCTGGAGTACCTATTCCATTTAATAGAGAAGACTCAGCTAATGTGGTTGTAGCATCCGATGGTTCTTCTGCTACACTTAGTCTAGGTGTGACTTTAGCTTCTACGTTTGTTGCCTCAATTTACTATGATGTATTCAGAAATCAAGCGGTTGAAGCAAATAAAGTTATAAACAAAAATCGTTTTGTAAAAATAGAAGCAAATACACATCCTTCTTTAAATCAGGGACCATGGTGTCTTGGTTTGGCTGATGTTACAAAGATTAGAGCTGTTTATCAAGGAACAACATACGCAAATACAAATCCAGAACTATCTAGATTCTTTAGTCTAGATAGCGGTCAGAGAGGCAGTCAATATGGTCTTGCCTATCTATCAATAAAACCAGGTAGCAATCATACAGTAGGTGCAAATGACAGACTTCTTATTGAACTTGATCATTTTACACCGGATTATTCTAGTGGCATCGGATATTTCTCAGTCTCATCATATCCTATAGATGATGCAAATACATCAAATACAAGTGCCATTACCACACAAGAAATACCTGTTTATATTTCTGATACAGGCATTTCATACGATCTTAGAGATTCCATAGATTTTAGACCGTATTCAAATAATACTGCAAACAGTGCTACAACCATAGCAAACGCAACAACAAATCCTTCAATAAATACTACCTTATTCATTGATCCAGATGGTGCATATGCACCATCTCCCGATCAAAATTTCAATACAGCTTTCTCTTATTACCTAGGCAGAAAAGATAAAGTTGCTCTTTCAACTGAGGGAAAAATAAATGTAGTAGAAGGTGCACCTTCTACTGTTCCTGTCTCACCGAGAGATCTTGAAGGTACTATGACTCTCGGAATACTTACAATTCCTCCTTATCCTTCACTTTCTCAATCAGATGTAAAAATCTATCAGCGCCCCGAATATGGTGTTTCAGTTGATCTTCTTCAAAATAGAAGATATACAATGAGAGATATCGGTGTAATAGATAAAAAACTTGCAAGACTTGAATATTATACATCTCTATCGTTGCTTGAAACTTCAGCTAAAACTTTGATAGTTAAGGATGATGTAGGAGCTGAAAGATTTAAAAATGGATTTATCGTTGATTCATTCAAAGGATTTACGGTATCAGATACAAGAAATCCAGAATTTAAAGCGGCAATAGATATAAAACTTCAAGAACTTCTTCCAACAATTGATAGAACATATGTTGATTTAGATCTTGATCTATCCGCAAGCACAAATATTCAAAAAGATGGAAATCTAGTATTACTTACAGGTAATACAGTCCCTTATATTGAGCAACCTTTTGCATCAAAAGTAAGAAATTGTGTAGAAAATGTCATATACGTATGGAACGGTAATATTTTACTCTCACCTGAGGGAGATATTCAGCCAGATATCGATATAAATCCTGATGTAGTTGGTAATATTGATCTATCTGGTCTTACTGATCTTGTGAATGCTTTGCCTAGCATTGTTGGGCAAGAAAGAATAATAAGTTCAGGCACAGCAACAGAGGAACGAATTTCAACTTCTTCAACTCGTGTAAACGAAAGAGGAGGTCCTTTTCGTAGAACGATTACCAGAGATCTTGTAGCTGTAACATCTACCATCACTCAAAGATCTGATATTGATTTTAGTGCATCAAATATAACTAATACGTTTGATTTTGGTGAATTGGTACAGGATGTATCAATTCAGCAGTTTATCAGACCAAGAAGAGTAAAATTTACTGCTACAAATTTAAAACCAAATACACGTGTATATCCATATTTTGATGGAATAGCTGTTTCTCAACATTGCATTCCAACTGATAATACCTTTTCTCCTAGTGGAGCCAAAGGTTCTGCTCTTGTAAGCAATTCAAATGGTATTGTCTATGGATATTTTGATATTCCATCTGAAACGTTTAAAGTTGGAGAGAGAGTATTTAGACTGTGCGATGTTGATAATCTTGTAGTTGCAGCTGAATCTGTAACTACACAAGCTGCAGCAATATACGCCGCAAGTAATATAACAATTACAAAAGCAAGACATTCTATAAATACCAGAATACCTCAAGTTGCAATTAATACTGTAAATGCGGTTAATAGAACCATAACTTCAACACGCGTGTTAAGTTCAACAACTACCACTCAATTAGTGGACCCAATAGCACAGACTTTTCTAATAAATGAACCAGATGAAAATGTTCCTGGTATATTTCTCAAAAAACTTGATCTCTATTTTAGAACAAAACATCCTACACTTGGAGTAGAAGTTCAGATTAGAGAGGTTGAAAATGGACAACCGACTCTAAATATTGTGCCATTTGGTAGAAAGACATTAACCGCCGCACAGGTTAATGTAAGTAGTGATGCATCAACTGCAACATCATTTGAATTTGATTCCCCTTTATTCTTGAAATCAAATGTTGAATATTGTTTTGTAGTTATGCCGGTTGGTTCAAATGACGGTTATACAATTTGGATTGGTGAAGTCGGCGGTGTTGATATTACCACGGGTGCACCAATTTACACAAATAATTCTACTGGTGTGTTGTTCACATCCTCAACAAATAGAGTATGGACGCCTTTCCAGAAAGAAGATATAAAGTTTGTACTACATAGAAAAAATTTCACCGCTACATCTGGTACAGCTGTTTATAAGAATTCAAATACTGAATATTTAACAGCAAATAATTTTGCAGGTAATTTTATAGCAGGCGAAAAAATTTATGTATCTAATGCAGTTGTTGTAGTACCTGCAAATGTTAGTGTTAATACATCATCAAATACCATATCCGTAATCGCTAACGCAACTTCAAATGCACAAACATTGTTTGCAAATGGTAATTACATATATATATCATCAAATACAGGTACTACAACCGAAGTACGATATATAACGAATATACCAAATTCATCTCATGTTACTTTAAATTCTGCTTTAACTTTTGATGACGCAAATGCATCAATTGGTAATCTAAAGGCGAATGGTGAACTCTATGCTTATGCATCAAGAATTTCAAGTGATTATGGAGTTATGTTCCTTGAAAGAAGTACTGCAAATTCGACTGTAGGGTTTACAAATGTTGTAACTGCTACTGCAAATGGTATATTGATAGGTGAAGAGTCTAAAGCCAAAGCAAATCTAGTATCAGTCGATAGTAAAATATATTCAACCGTAATACCTCAGTTCTCGTATGCTTCACCTATCGGCACAGCAATTTCAATTAAAATGAAAGGAATTTCTGGTTCTTCACTAGATAGTTCATATACACAAATGAATAGTGATATAGAAACTTTCTATACAGATAAAGAAAGAGTAGTAAGATCTCGATCTAATGAGCTTCAAGGTAGTTTTGGAAAGAGTATGGAAGTTGCGATACCTTTTGTCGCTACTTCGTCTAAAGTATCTCCATTCATTGACGACATTAAATCTGATATACTAGCCATTAAAAATGTTATTAATTCAGCAAATAATATCAGTGATGAAACCGATCCAAGTAATGGTTCAGCAAAAGCAAAATATGTCTCAAAGAGAGTAGTTCTTGCAGAAGGACAAGATGCTGAAGATTTACAAGTATATCTATCAGCATATAAACCTTCAAATACTAATGTTTCTGTTTACGTAAAATTATTGCATGCTGAAGATTCTGAGTCTATTGATTCAAAATACTGGACATTGATGAATCAAAATACCGCATCATCGGTAGTGTCCAGCAGAATTGATAGAAATGATTTTAAAGAATTCCTGTATGACATGCCAACCAAGTATTCAGTTAATGCTGCATCAAATACAGCAATGGCTGATTATCAAATATATGGTACATTTGCAAATACCAATATATCGGCAAATGTGATCACCGTATCTAACACGGATCCTCTTCCTATTGGGACTTTAGTGTATTATATCGGTCAAGTTGCATCAATATCAAATGGATTCTATAGTATTCTTACGGCAAATACAACAGCTGTTAAACTAGCAACTGCAGGAACACAAACTGAAGTGACTATAACTCCGGCATCATCCGCAAATACAGGTACTCTGTACTACATTCCAAGAACAGCCTTCAAAGATAGATATGAAAGTAATGTTGTATCATATTATTCAAGCACTGGTGCTCATTTTCATAGTTATAAGACTTTTGCGATAAAGATAGTTATGACATCCGAGGAAGGATCACATATAGTTCCAAGAATATCGGATATGCGTGCAATTGCCTTACAGACTTAATAAAAATGAATTATCTTAAAGTAAAAGACCATGAAGATCTGGTGAGAGATACTAGATCTTCGGCTATATTAAATACAGATAATAAAGCTTTATTAGCATATAAAGAAAAGAAAAGAAGAGAGATGACTCTCAATAAATTAATAGAAGAGCACGAGGAGCTCAAAGACAACATGAAAGAAATCAAAGGGCTTCTCAGGCAGTTAATAGGACAACGATAAATGGCTATTACTGTATCTACGGTATCAAATACTCAAACATTTAGTGCATGGCTGTCTACTACAAATAGACTTGCCAATTTGATGACTCAAAATACTGTTACTGCGGATTCATCAAATGGTGGATCTATTACGACAGGTAACAGCTTTGTTAATGGTCATTTTGGTTCTGATTTCCTGTATGTTTCAAATACACTTATCGGTGGAAATGTATCATCAAATGGTGTATTAAAGATACAAGCAAATGTAGCGTTTACTAACGGTTCGGCAAATATAATAACTATAACCGCAAATTCTACCACTTCCAATCTAAGATTTATAGGTACATCGGTGGATATATTACCCTCAGGTAATATATCCATAGGTGGTAATACAACTATTGTTACTTCTTCTAATTTGATAATAACTGGCGCAAATATTTTATTTTCTGCTTCTCCAATTAATGGAGATTTAAGTATCGCTAATGCCGTCACTCTTAGTGGAAATTTAATATTTAATTCTGCTGTAATAATAGCAAATAACGGGTTCGGGACCAATGGACAAATATTATATTCCAATGGTACCTCAATGTATTGGGGTATATTGGCAAATAATGGTTTAATATCCAATAATGGTGGTTTATTTGTCAATGCTAATAACGGTTTAACTGTTAATACATCTGGTGTTTTTGTTACTCAAGGTACTGGTACCGTAGTTAATGCTACTGGTGTTCACGTTGATGCTAATAACGGTTTAGTATCAAATAGCACTGGTTTATTTGTCAATGCTAATAACGGTTTAGTATCAAATAGCACTGGTTTATTTGTCAATGCTAATAATGGTATAACTGCCAATTCTACTGGTGTTTTTGTTACTCAAGGTACTGGTACTGTAGTTAATGCCACTGGTGTTCATATCAATTCAACTTATATTGCTACGATAAGTTCAAATTCTGCTGCATTTGCCAATGCTTCATCCACTAATACATTTACTGTTGGAACAGCCTCTTATTTTGTGTCCAATGGTAATTTAGGCGTTGGAAATTCTGCTCCAGCCCACAAACTTAGAGTGGAGGGATCTCTTTCATTATTATCAGGTATTCACGCCAATGGTTCTTTAGGCTCAAGTGGACAAGTTTTAACAAGTAACGGGGCTGGCGTTTATTGGTCGACAGCAGCGGGTGGTGTGACATCCGTTAGTTCCGGGAATGGTTTAACCGGAGGTCCTATTACATCTACCGGTACTTTATCAGTTCTAGCAAACAATGGTATAACTGCTAACTCTACTGGTGTTTTTGTTACTCAAGGTACCGGTACCGTAGTTAATGCTACTGGTGTTCATGTCAATTCAACTTATATTGGAACATTAACGGCTAATAATTCTAACAATTTTAATGGTCAACCAGCATCATTTTATACAAATGCTACAAATTTAGCAACAGGCACAGTCCCTACAGCTAGACTTGGTTCTGGTACTGCTAATTCAATTAATTTTCTTAGTGGTGATCAAACATATAAAACTGCTGTAACATCAGTTAGTTCCGGAAATGGTTTAACTGGAGGACCTATTACATCTACAGGTACTCTATCAGTATTAGCTAATAACGGTATAACTGCTAATTCTACTGGTGTTCACGTCAATGCTAATAATGGTATAACTGCTAATTCTACTGGTGTTTTTGTTACTCAAGGTACTGGTACCGTAGTTAATGCTACTGGTGTTCACGTCAATGCTAATAATGGTA
>Ga0129336_10000107_pt1 | contig 39592 bp, 26 predicted proteins | sample CPB6_02_DNA_FD_96878 | JGI IMG/M metagenome (GOLD analysis project Ga0129336, IMG submission 96878) | Freshwater to marine salinity gradient microbial communities from Chesapeake Bay, USA - CPBay_Sum_0.6_0.2_DNA | ecosystem: Environmental > Aquatic > Marine > Coastal | place: USA: Chesapeake...
CTGGATGGCATTTTCTTGATTGAAAAATCCTGCTCTTTGAGTAAAACCTACTGGGTTCTCGGAAAATGATGCAGTAAATCTACCAACTACACCTTGTCCTGGACGATATCTAAGAAAGTTATTACTTCTTATAACACCATAAGAGTTTGCATCTGTTCCACATCCAACCTTGAAAGTATTGTTTTCGTGAGTTGCAATTCCACTATTAGAATACTTAAAAGTCTCAAAGTTTCTTGGATCTAATCCGTAAATTGCATCACCTTGAATTTTAGGTGTGAGTGGAATTGCTAAATTCTCCCCAAATGCAGATTTAGAACAAGCACTCTCATTTAAAAGGTTTCCATACTCATCAGCACGAATATAAACCTCGTGAAGGGTTCTTTCCTGGTTCAGATAGTCTTGTGTGGATTTATTCCAAATTGCCATAAATTAAATCCATTCTAACTTTGATGGATGATATCTTTTAGTATCTTTAATATTAATATTTCTATCTATTGCTGGATAAATTTGATGAACAATTGCACCTGGATATTCATTTTGCAGTTGCTCACCTAAATCTTGTTTTGAGGGAACTCCATTTTTTGTGGTTAGTTCCATTCTATAAAGACTCCCATTCCACAAAACATCTGCAACATATTCTTCACCAACTGATTGCGGTTCTGGTTGGGAAGAATTGATATAAAGATTTCCGGTAAAATCACCGGAAATATTTACAGACTCTGAGATGAATTGCTTAAAGGATTTCATTCTTCCTCTTCGGTTTCGATATTGAACATTGAATCTGCTACTATAGGACGAAATTCATCAATTTTTTCTGCAGATTTTGTAAAAAGAAGTTCTTTAATCTTATCACTAATCTGTGAAGGGGATTCGTCAGCGGCAATCATATCCAGTAGATCATCCATTGTTATAATTCTAATCAGTAATCGTTTTTATTTATATCTCACCACCCTTGGGCATTTCTGCTGCTTTAGCGTTTACTTGGGTCGCGGGTGCATTAATTTCTGGTTCCATTACTGGTTGCCCCAGATCCATTTGAGAAGTTTGGTCTAAAGGCATACCAGTCGTTGGATCTACTGGTGCATTGGGGTCTGGAATAATTCCATCTTCAATCTCTTTTTTAATAAGAGCATCTTGCTCAACGATTTCAATATCAGTTTGTCTCAGCACTTTTCTTCTGACATAATCTTGAGAAAAATACCTTCCAACATAAGGTTCTGCAATTTGAACCATATTCAGTCTCTCGTTGAGCAACTCCGCATCCTTTAGTTCTGCAAAATGGTTATCGTATAAGAAATCATATTGAATATGCTCATCCATCTGCAACCAATCTTCTGGTGTGATTATATTTTTTAGAATGAGTTGAGTTCTCAACATATCACTGAACATATGAGAAAATCTCTTTCTCAAACGAGCAACAAACTTGCTGAACTTTACTTCATCTCTCAGTATTTCAGATGAACGTCCAAGATTAAATCCACCTTCACCATCCATTCTGGATGGAGGAACATTCAGGGAACGGTAAAGTTTTTTCTTAAAATATTCAATATCAGTAATTTCTCCTAGATTTTGACCACCTGGAAGTGTAGAAATTTCAGTCCCTCTACCACCTTCTCTTCTTGGAAGCCAAAAATCCTCAAGCATCGCCATGAACTTCTTATCATCACGAATTTCGCCAGTGCTTGCATCATATACCTGTTTATTACGATATCGCATCATCACATCGCGAAGATACTGCTCCGCTTTCACTTTTGGTAGATTGCCCACATCAATATAAAAAATTCTTCTTTCGGGTGCTCTGGAAAGGCGATAAATTACTAGAGAATCTTCAATCATACGAAGTTGATTGAGAGACTTGATTGCTTTATGTAGATATGAAAGAGTTGAACCTTTATTTCTATCTACAAGACCGGAAGTACAATAAGTTATAGAATCACTTGTCATTCTTATTCCAGAATTTGACCCACCCAAACCTCCAGGAGCTGGAGTTCCGGTTGGATAAGTCATTTTTGGTTCATAGATAAAATATTCTTCAATTTCAGGAAAATCATAATCCATTGGATTATCAATATTCCTATTGGAAATTCTGTACTTATCACCTTCTTTTTTCTTTGCCTGACGAACATAACGCATTTTCATTGCGTCAATATATCTCAACTCCTGTATTCCTGCCTCAGGATTTTTTAGATCAATGACTTTGTGATAATAAAGTCTCCCATCAACATACCAATTTCTATAAATTTCGTGAGATTTTTTATCAAAATCTAAAAGTTCCAGAATATATTTAAATTCCTGTCTAATTTTCTTTTTGATCCCGTCACTTGCATTTAAGTTGTCTAAATCAATCTGGACGGGACTATCATTGGTATCACTCACAATTGCTTCATTTACAATATCTTCAATAGCACTATCCACTTCTGGATGGAGTGCCATTTCTCGATATCTTTTGATAAGATCAAATTCTGTTCTATATACCCCCTCAATATCTACATACGAACCAAAAAAACCACTACTTAGGTAATGGTCAACCCCGTCCTCCTTATTTGGAGGAACGGGAGAAACTACACCTGGAGATAATGGTTCGTTATCATCAATAGAAAAACCAAAAAGTTTCGCCATAATTTATTTTTTAAACTATCTTCTTTTGTCTATTTATTATGCTTCTTCAGTCGAAGGTGTCCAGTATTGAACTTGGAATTCGACAGTGAACTCTTCAATAGTATCAGTACTATCGTAAGATAGGTCAATTGCTGCAATATTAGTTGGAAAAATATCAAAGAATTTATAAGTTGCAGCAACTTCAAGTCCAGAACCAGTGGGAATGTTCTTTCCTACATTACTCTTTCCTCTCTTAAACTGTTTAACAAAAGCATTGCACATGTAATCTGATGGGTTAGTAAAACCACTTCCGTCAGCATATTGTCCAATTGACTGCATCCATGCTTCCATCGCATCTCTGATTAGGAAATCTTGATCGTTGATAATCGTGACAGTCCAAACATCAAAGGTTCTGTCTCCAGCTACCTTAAAAACTCTTCCTCTAAAGGGAACATCAATTGATGCAATATTAGACGCAGGCAATGCAGCCGCTTTACATAGGATTGGAAAATTTTCTGTAAGATTTACTGCATTAGGTGGTGATGGTATTGTCACCTCAAATAGATTGGGGCGGGCACCGCCCCCAATGAGTGCTGATTTGAAATCCTGAATTGAGTGTGCCATTTTTTAAGTTCCTCCTCGTTTTTGTTTTAATTTAAAATCAAACAGTACCAGCAACTTCTTCAAAACTTACCCCAGTTCTTGTTGCAACAAAGGTAAGAGTCACATAGTTAATAGATTTGGCAGGCTTCAGGTAGATGTCAGCTCTAAACTCATTATTATCAATCACATCTGGAGTATTATTTGATGCATCGCAAACAACCAAGAATCCATAAAGACCGCGCTTTGCCTGAACATCGCGGAGATATGGTTCGACAATATTTCTAAAGTTTGCTCTTGTAATCTCATCATTCAGTTCAAAGAGTTGTGCCTGAGCAGATCTTTGAAGTGCTTGCTCTACAGTGAGGAACAGGCGACGAACGTTGATTCTATCGAAAGCAGAAGCATAACCTAGTGCCGTCTTATCACCAAAGAGAAGAATTCCAATACCAGGTTGATTTACAATAGAATTAATTCTTAATGGATAAAGTTGATCTCTTTGTGCTTTATTTGGATTATAAGCAAGTTTAATTGCGTTATTCAGAATACCTCTCTGCTGACCTGCAGGAGAGAACCAAGGATATGCAACAATAGATGTTCTAACCATCAATCCAGCAACATCTGGGTTGCATGGGATGTAGCGGAACTTATTATTGAATCTATCGTAGGTGTACTTGTATCCACTATCAAATACTGCATATGATGAAGAACCAAGAGGAGAGAAAAACTCCATAATATTATCCGTCTGGGTGTCTGGATTAGTAATATCTACTACATCTGCACGATGTGGAGAAATTACTGCAACACAATCTTTTCTTCCATTAGCAATAGAAATTAGGTGATTAGCCTTAGCTTGAGATTCAAACTTATTACCTAAACCAGGTCCCATAATTAAGTAATCAACTTCAATTTCATCTTTGTTAGAGAATAAATTGTAAGAAGTAAACAGGTCACCAAGAGTTGCAGACATGCCTCCCTCATCGCTGTAATCTTTACCACCACTGAGAGTATAAGTTACATTTCCAAGAGCACTGTATGTTTTATCCTGGGCATCAATATTCCACAGACCTTCTGCATTTGTAAATTCAGTAAATGCAGTTGAAAATCCAGTTGCAACTACTGGTTCATTTAGATTAAGTTCATCTGAAGGATTATCTCCAACATAAACATAATTTGAATATATTGCGAGATAATTCTTCCACCAGATTTTCTGGGGGGAATTTACTGCGGAAATGGCATCTGTTGCTTTTGATAGACCAAGATGCTTCTCTAATAGATTTCCTTGAATACCCGTAACAGTTCCTGTATCATCAACTACAACCACATGAATTTCATCACTCTTCCCATTTCTTTGTGCTGCATGTTGGGAAGTTCTTGGTTTTGGTGCAATTGAATTCCAGTAAATTGCAGTATTGCTTAGCTGCAGTACTTGTTGATCATACCAATCACGAATCGGAGCGGTTCCTGTATTGATGGTTGATGAAGTTGTAGCAACTCCAGCACTGGTAATTAATTGAACTGTTAAGCTTCCTCCACCAGTCGATGCTTTAAATGATTGTAACTGTGATTTTGGCGCATAATTAACCGGAGTCTCTACTCCTGCAGTAGAAACTACCGAAGTAACTTTTACTTCGACAGTGCTGGCACCAATTCCAGTAATAATACCTTTGAGATATCCATTAAATAGTGAAGTTGTTCCAATTCCAGCAGAAGGGACGTTGGTGAGGGTTGTAGTAACTCCCATACCAACAGATGCTGCTGTAGTGAAAGCAGAACCTACGGTTAAAATTTGATCTGCTTTATCGTCAATTACACAAACTTTGAGGTTATTTGCCCAAGACCCCGGATTCTTTGCTGCAAAAATATAGTTTGCAATATCATCTGCATAATTTGCCTCATAATCATCAAAATTCTTAATCTTAAGTGAAGGTTCTCCAGCAGTGGAGACACCTGAAGAATTTCTGATTGCATTGGCATTTACCAGATTTCCACCGTCTGTTCTTACTACCTTTAGAACACCGCCATATGAAAGATATGAAGATGCACTCATCCAATACTCATATTGAGCATCTGTAGAGATTGGTTTTCCAAAAGTTTTGATTAGTTCGTTTTCTGTAGTGATATCAATTGCTTCATCTACAGGACCAAGTGCGAATGGACCCGCAATTGCTCCAATATTATCTAATACATTATCAGCTCTTCCTACTGTTAAATCAACCTCTCTGACGAGTACGCCTGGAGATAATTGAGGAGTCGCCATGTTTTTCTCCGTAAATCTCAGTTAACTAAAAATTATTTATTAAAAACTGACTTTACGTAGGGGAAATATGACGTGAATATCTACCAATCAGGATATGCCCACTCACCTCCACTTAAACCCGTTCTTCTACTATCAATTATTCTTTTTATTGTGCAATCTTTACACTCATAAGAATATGAAGAAGCAACTGGACCCCTATCTTTACGAGTTCTATAAAACTCCCCTACTAAATTTTTTATCTCCCCACAAGTTCTACATTTTCTATCGGTCAATAATAAATGACCCAATTTTATCTGCTTATCGAGGTCCATATATATTCCACTTTAAGAAAAAAAAACTTGACTAATATTTCCACATATAATCCCAAGTTGATGCAGTATCTCCATATTCATCAAGAAACCACCTGTCTCCATCATTATCGACAAAACTACTTTCATCTAATCCATCTGCAATAAATCCAAAAGGAGACATATCTTGTTCGATTTGATTTTTTTGTTCTTCATATAAACGTTTTCTAACATCTTGGTCGGTAAGTTCTTTAAAGTAGTCTTGTGCGACCAGCCAGGCATATATGACGAGGCACATTGCTAGGTCATCATTGCAACCTTCTTCTGCTTCAAATGAGTTATGCTTTTGAATGAACGTTGTCAATTCGCTCATTATTTCATAATCTTTAAAGAGAAGTTTACTCTCTTCAATCATTGTTTTTAAATTGAGGCATCCAACTTTTTTAACAGTTTTCGACATTTTCACACCCAACTGGGTTTTCTTTCCAGAAAATCCCTGTCCAACTATCTGTCCCGCTCTACCTCTCATGGAACACATCAAAAGATTATTATATTCAAGGTCATAATGAATAATTGAGGCTACCTGGTCTCCAACATCATTTACCTCACATAGAATATATGCATTATTATAATTTTTTGCTACATCTACAATAATGCTCGGGAAAAGCATCGGCTTAATTTCATTATTTCTATATTTTGCTACCACTTGGTGGGGGAATGTTGTAATATCTATTACAGTAAATGCAGAATAATCATTCCCAACTCCCCTAGCAACGTCTACCGTAATTAGATAATCATGGTTATCTATAGATGGTTCATGAACATCTAAACCACCGCTACTAGTTTTTGGTTGATCGTAAACAAGCGCCCTAAGTTTAGAAGGTGCAATAAGAGTATCGACAGAACCTAAAAATTCACATTCAAATTCTACCTTAAACTGGGATTCACTTGTATTGGCAATTGTTTGCTTTTTCCATTCCTCATCTCTGCCGGGAACTTCACTCCAATGGACATCAGTGAAAACGTACTCATTTTTACCCTTCTCCGCATCATGCCACATTCGGTAGAAATGATTCATACCATGTGGGGTGGAAACAATTATAACTTTGGTTTGTTTTCCTGAAGTAATTGTTGGATATACCGATGCAAAAAATGAATCTGCAATGTGATTTGGAACGAACGCAAATTCGTCCAAAAATAAGATATTGAATGACATACCACGAACCGCAGAAGCAGAAGTAGAAGCAGCCAAGATTTTACTTCCATTTTCCAATTCCAAGGAACCTTTATTCCACGATATGATTCCTTGTTGCATCCACTTTGGTAGGTTTTCATAAGCAGTTTGCAGTCTATCTAATAGTTCCCTTGCGGTTGCTGCTTTGTTCGCTAGAATACCAATATTTACATTATCATTAAAAACTGCATAATGAAGTAGGAAAGATACCACAGTAGTAGACTTGCCAGTCTGGCGCGGCATCTTACAGATATTAAATCTGTGATTATGGAAATTATTAATTAACTTCTCTTGAAAATGATATGGTTTGAAGGTCTGTAGACCATGATCCAGAGTCACAATTTTTACATAATTATTTGAAAAGTAAACTGGATCATCTTTACACCTAACAAACTCAAGAATTTGTTCCTGGGTAAATTCAATAGGCGTATTTGCCTTTTTAAGTAAAGGATTGCCCAAATAAACATCATTTGACATAATAAAAACCTACTATTAATTGCAGTTCCAACGACGGAGTGCTTTATTTATTCTTGAATCTGGATCTCTAGCAGTCTCGGCAGAAGTCAATCTCTTTTTCATTCCAGACATTCGACTACAAAATGATTTGCGTCTTTCTGCTCTTTTCCCTTCTGGATTTTTTTCAGTTACTGCAGTTTGGAGTTTTGAACCCGGATTTTCTCTACGATATGCCTTAACTGCAGCAGGACTTAATCCATCAGTTTTATCTTGACGATTTACTTTTTGCCAATCTTCTCCCATTGTCTTCACGTAGTTTTTATTTGGGCCCAGTTTGCCAAAACTTCCTCCCTGGGGTCCGAATGCTTGAATAAGTGGTTGTCCTGGTTGAATTTCGGATACCGAATGATAAAGAACGTTACACCCGGGATATACTTTTTGCAATTCATCATTAATATCTTTACGGGTAGGAAGTTTTGCTTGTGGGAAAAACATCCTGAGAGAATAGTACTTTGCTCTCCAAGAAAGAGTAACTGCAATTACGTTACCAGTTTGTGATTGAAGACGTGTTGCTTCCTCAATCTGCGACTTAAATCCTTTAATTGGATCTGGTTGAATCAAATCAATAATTTCTGCAAAGGAATCTCCATTCAAATCTTCAATTGTTGTGTTCTCTTCCTTATAATTTTTTGCTTTTGAAACACCTTTTGATGGGACGCAATTTGGAACTTTCTTGCCATTTTTGAGTTTCATTCCAACTTGAGTATAACCTTTCCAGCAAGGATCTTCTTCGGTTAATTTCCTACGAAGTAGATGTTCTTTTAATTTTGCTGGCATTGAAAATATGTCCCAGTAAGTTGATCCATATTTACATTCACTTCTCGTTTCTACTTTTTTGCATTTCGGACAGTATCTTTTATCATAATCAGCATGAATTCCGCGAGTTGGCGGCATATGGACAGGAGAATCTACATCTCCCAATGCTGCACCATAATCTTCTTTTACATCTTTATATTTCTTGTGATTCTTTTTTGCATCTGCTTCCATTTTTTTTAGGCGAGAGTAATAATCGGGAATTTCATCTAGATGTTGAAGAGCAATATCCATAGCAAGTTTATGGTCTTTTGTATGTTCATGCTCAATAGGTTCTCCCATATCAAGCTGTTTTTGAATAAAAGAAACCTCAAGACGATGTTTCCTTGCAATTTGCTCAACAGTTTTATGGGATTTCAGTTTGGGCATTGAAGTAGATGAGTATCTTTTTATATTTATTGGTTTGTGATATCTTGAGATTGTTGCTTTAAAAGCTTTGCCAACTCTGCTGTAGAACCGACAAAAAGAGAATTGTTAACAGTTGTGGGAGATTTTTTAGGTTCTTCTTCAATATCCCTCAGTTTCTTTTGGAGTTCCATTAATTTATCTGTGGCATCAGCAACGTTTTTGATTAACTGCCCAGCAACTTCATATGCCCGAGGCATCTCTGTTTCTTGCGCTAATTCAAGAATTCCATTAATTGCTTCTTGTCCCTTTTCAATAAGAGAGTACAAGTTTCCTCTAGTGTAATCGTAGTCTTTTTTAATATCATCCGATGTGGTAGGTGATAATTTTTCTATTTTTTCGACAATACTTGAAGATTCCACAGGAACTATTTCTCCATCTATATTAAATGTTTCATTCAATTTATCAAATTTTTTAGGCATTTTTTATAATCACTCAAAAGAACCACTAAATCCAAAATCATCCCCAGTCTCAATTAAAGTATTATCTGTAGCGGTAATAGATTTAACTTCAGAACCTGCCAAATGATTAGTTGCTGTTGTATTGTCTTTTCCTCTGACGGCAGTAATAATATTTCCTTCTTTTGAGGTTACATAAATTTCCTCTCCTTCCAAATCCAAGTATGTATTTACCAGAATAGAACTGGCGTCATTTACGGCAATTAAAGTGTCTGTATTTGATATGTCTCGCGCAAGATTCGTAATAACAATTCCGGTATAATTTTGAATTGCTCTTGGTTCTGCCGAGTAAACAATCTCCCTTGTTGGGGATGAAGTAAGATCTCCCGCAATATAACCAATAGATGCTTTTTTGATAATATCTTTCGATGCTGAAGTGACCGGACCAAAGATATAAGTTTTTGCTGTAAATCTTAGGGTATAAATTAAAACTCTTCTAGATGTAAAATCGCCTTCATAATCATCTTGCATAGTTATACTTTCCAGAATTACTGGAATATCTCTTTTTTCATTGATTGTTTCTACCAAATCAACGGTCATAGTATAAGCTGGTTGAAAATATGGCAAAATTTGCTCAACAATCTGCAAAGCATCATCGTTTAATTTTGACATTATATTCAATTCAAATTGCATATTATATGGAACGGGGAGATATGCTTTCTTAGTCTCTGTTCCATCTTCTGCAGATTTGGATGTAAAATATTGAGTGGTAGTTGCTTTTCTTGACGGATCATAGGTTAATCCCGTAAATTCAAATGACATTCTCGGTAATGTTATTTGAACTTGCTTACTCAAATTTGGGGATTGATTTAATCTGGCAAGAAATTTTTGGATAGGACCGTAAGCAAGGGGAACCTTAATAACGCTAACGTTTTCGCCAGAATTATTGGTATGCTTAATGCTTATCTCGTTAAAAAGAGATCCGAAAGAAATTACGGTCCTTCTTAGAATTTCGTGATAAAAATACTCAAACATATTGCTATCTTATAATACGTCTATTTTGGTCAATTAATTATAAGTATTTATGTGCATTACGGCATCCCAAATGGATTGGTTTCGGTAAAATCAATAATATTATTTGCCTCATTCTCAATTTCATCATTTGCAGAATATCCATCATCTGTTGGCATTGCATCAATTTTACTCAAATAATGAGATGCTCCGGATTCGGATCCTACAATATTTTCGCCCAAAAGAAATTCTCCATCAATATTAGAAACTTGGAGAATATTTGTAATAGAATTCCAAGATTTGACTCTTGCAGTTACTCCACTTTGGGATCCTGTGACTATCTCATTAAACTCAAAGTTTCCTGACGATGACAATGCGGGATTTCCAATAGTAATGGTTGGGTTCTCTGTATATCCAAGACCAGCATTTGTTATATAAATGGATGTTATTGTTCCTGCAGCAGATACAACTGCCGTCGCTGCAGCAGAAACTGTTGAAATGCCACTAAAAGTAATTGATGGTGGAACTACGTAACCAGAACCTGAGTTTGTTACTGTAATTATGCCAACAATACCGTCACCTATAGACGCAATTCCAGTTGCCCCATTACCACCTCCCCCAATGAATTTTACCTGAGGGGTGGTAGTATATCCATAACCGGCATTTGTAATAAAAACTTCTTGAACTGACTTTGATTTTGGATTTATGTTTGTATTACATACAACAATTCCATCAATCATCTTAGCAACTGCAGTTGCTGTTCTACCATTGGAAGGTGCAGAAGAAATACCCACTGTTGGGATAGATGTATATCCACCGCCCCTATTTGTAACAGTAATATACCTAACTCCACCATTTACAATTCCTGCTGTTGCGGTTGCAGTGGCGCCAACACCAATCATCGTAAGATTTATAAGGTTTCCAATTGGACCTTTATCCTCATCTAGATCTGTTCCACTAATAAGTTCATCAATTTCGTCAACTCCAGTATCAATTAGTTCATCTTCATAACGGAATAACTCACATCTTAATTGGTATGTATATGTTCCTTGCAACTGATAAAAAGGTTTTTCGTGCTCTACATACTTAATTTCAAACAATCTTTTACCTAAGGGAAAATAAATTATATCTCCCTCTTTTGGTCTTGATGATACTTTTATATTGGGTTGAGTTTGAATTAGAGGTGAAATATAATTCTTAAATCTTTCTCTTGAAATAGTTAATGTTATTTCATTAAGTGCTTGAATTCCAAATTTTGATAGAATAGTTGGATTATCGCTATATCCATCATAAGTATCAACATAAGCTTCAATTGGATATGCATTATTAAATTCAGATTCTATAACTTCTCTTATAACAGTTTTTTCTGTAATAAATTGTCTAGGGAGATAATAAACCTCAACCCCATACATTCTTAATTGCTCGTTAATCAAGTCTTGGATTAACCCCTGTTCTGTTTTAGAACCTTGTAGAAAAAATGGATTAAGCATAAGACTAACCGATAAGGTCTAATGGAGGAAGTTCATAAGTGTTAGACATTTTTTCCATAAGAATATCAATTTCTCGTTGCGCATCATCATACATTTGTCTACCATTTAGTTCAACGCCACCTGGAAGTTTAACCCCAGTGAATTTCATCATATTTTGTCCCCACTGTCGTTTGATAAGAGAGGTTAAATATGGTTTAATAAAGGAATCATTCCAAACTCTTGAGTAATCATTTGGATCTAAAGTCGAATAGCAATCTATAATAAAATATTGATCTTTAGTAACTGACCCCCAATCAATATCCAAGTATAATCTATCTTGTCTTTTATTAAATCTTATTTGTTTTTGGGTATTAAGTAGAAAATCAAGATCTTCTAAGTATGTTTTAACCATCGCATAACTCAAAAGTTCCGTTGTTCCCCAATAATAAATGTCATTTAAGAACAACTGATACTTCACACTGAACATATTGTGAGTAATTGTATTGGCACCATCAAATGTGAAGATTTTATTTACTCCAATGATATTTGGTGGAACTTGAAGATAGTTGCTATTTTCATAAAAATTAAAGGTAGTTGCGGTTCCTACAATGTTTGCAGTTGCTGAAGTGCTTGCAATTCCAACACTAGTTGCTGCTCTACCTCCATATCCCGCTCTTCCCCTATCAATATCATCTTGAGTTACTTGATACTTATAAAAAGTTGGATATACTCCATCAAAATGCCTTTCTTGGAAAAATTGAATCGCATCATCCACCAGATCTTCAATCTGTTCATCTGCAACATTAATCTCTAGTACAGGAGCACCAAGTTTTCTTTTACAGTAATCTATAAGTTCTTGTCTAGTGGATGGTTGTGCCATTAGATTTTAAATTCCGCAACTACTTCTTGTTGTTTAAAATATAATTTGATATAAGATTTTGCTAAATTTCTCAAAGTTTCAAGATCATCTATACTATCTATATCCCTAGAAAGTTTTTCATATTCAAATAATTTATTCATACTTTCTAAAGAAATTTTATCAGGATCCATTTGCCAAATTCCTCAGTAAATTTTTAATTTCTTCTAGATCATTCTTAATATGATTTACATCATTCTCAAGGTTCTTTATTTTATCTGTTTGTAGAAACAGTTCATCTAGATTATTTTCTAAGTTTTCTATTTTTTCTTTTTCCCTTCTCTTCGCCGAAACTAATTTCATATAATTTTGATATTCAATTTGATTTGTGTTGATTATATGATTCGTATGCGAATCTCTCATTAATCCATCAATTCCATTGACTTTATGGTATCTCATATCAATATGAAGGTGCTAATGCTAGTACTCTTAGATCTTTAATCCTTGGGGGGAATGCTTGATTTGTTGATGTTCCTACTATTTTAATGCTAAAGAACCTAAATGAATCTAAATTATCTATACTAAATTCATAATCCCGGAACAAGTTGGGATTATTACTTGATGACAAAACATCTGTCTTTGGTACGGGTTGATTTGGCAATCCGTCACTTGCAGAATCATTAATTACTTGCTCCAAATTATTCAAATTTCTAAATCCGGGGAATGGATAAAAAATAGGATCAAGAGATGGATCATTTGTAATTGAGTAAAATGCTCTTACATCGCTAAAGGTATTTACATAAGCAGCAAATAAAAGACTAATAGAAGTTGCTGGAATTTCCAGTTCAAGATGTTTTGTTACATATACAAAAGCATTAGGATCCTCTTTAATACTAGAAACTCTTAAGTCTGCTGCGTAATCAGTTATTGGAGCATTAACTCTATTTGTCGATAATATCAAACTAACCCTATCTAAATCAATGACTGGAGAAACCTTTGAATTTGAAGATTCTAAGGTAAATGACATTGTTAATGATTTATTCCCTTGTATATTATCCAAGAAGGTATCTTCATTTAATTTTGAAGCAACTATTCTAGGTGCATCCAAGTAATTATTGGAATTTAAATCTATAGGTTCAAACCCACGATCTTCAAATGAAATTTCTTGTCCACTCACACTTCTTCCACTAATTGTTCTTATCTGTGATGATATGTTGGTCTTATTTAAGATAAGAGTATGTACATTTGGACGAATAGTTTCAAATTGTATATTTTGGGTTGCATTTATTCCAGCTCCACCCGCAGATTTTGTTTCGTTGGTATATAGTGAAGGTAAAGACCCAATTCCACTGCGTTCAGTTAATCCTTGAGGTAAAGTTAATCCATTAAAATTGGCGTTATCTATTTTTATAGTATAATAATCTAAATCAATAGAATCTGATACGGCAGAATTTTGAAGTAAGTGAGTTTTATTAATTCTTCTTAAAGATATTCCGTTGAGTTCATACTTCATAACCTCAACCCCAGAAGTATAACTAGATGAAATAGTATTATCAATACCTCTGGTAATTCCAGTAAGTGCATTTGAAACTACACCCGTATAAGAAATTATTTCATTTCCAATCAGAATATATCCTGGATTTGATGCTCCAACTCCAATATTCTCAAATGTAGAAAAATTAGTTGTAGAAGCAATAGAAATATTTGTTGAGGAATCTGAAGAATAATCTTGCTGTAGAGTTGTAGTCCTTACATCAGATCTGGCATTTGAAATTTGGACTTGATTTTCTCTAGCGTGCATTCCGTGATTTTTATGGTTTACTTTAATATGCAAACCATCATTGACCACATTAATATTTTCTGACGAAACAATAATATTTCCTCCCACGGAAAGATTTAATTCTGAAGTGATTCCGACAGAATCAATATAATATAAAGTACTTCCGGCACCTACAGAAAATGATCCTTGAACATTATCTAAAATTAATTCATTAATTCCTGATATTTCGGAAACAGATAATCTAAGATTTTGACCAAGACCTTGAGAACCTATAGAATCTGCCGTCAAAATATCACCTAGAACATATCCTCTTCCCCCAGAAGTTATAGTTGCTGCAACTGCAACTCCACCATTTATTGTGATATTTGCGGTCGCATCTAATCCATTTCCAGTTAAACTACTAAGAGAAACTGAATTAAAGGTAAAACTATCGCTCGTAGATATTGGAGTATAACCTATTCCTGCGTTTACAATTTGCAAATTGCCGGATATTTTTCCTGCATTCCCTACATAATTTCCAGTTAGGTTTGAATTTTTTTGTATTATTGTATTTCCAATTTTTAAGTTTGTATCCGAAATAGTAGTTCCCAATCCAACTCTTACTAATCTAGAGTTCATATTCAAAGAATCTTTAAGCAGAGTTGCTATTTGATTGTTACCTAGGGCAAGTTCTGGATTATAAAAATTTATATTCCCAATATTTGAAGTGAAGTTTGCGCGATTTAACTCAAACTTCAAATCTTCATAAGGTTGCTCAACCCAAGAAGACGCATTTTGAGACTGAAATAATCCACCTGTTAGTGGTTGCTTCGTTACAATAGCCTGAGGAAACTCTTGAGTATTGTATAATCCACCAGAACCTGATAAATCAGGTTTACCAAGTTCTGAAACCCAAACTTTATAATTTTCTGAGTTTGATAATAAGACGATAGAATGAAACTTATTACCCTCTAGATAAACCGGAGATGGGAATCTAAATCTTGTCGGTATGTTTTGACTTCCATCAGTATCTACTGATACTAAAATTGGGTCTATGGTAACTTCACTAAAAGGATAAATGATATCCGTTGGAAGACCCAATTGCATGGATCTCAATTGAAGAGTTACTGGAAGAGTGTTATCTTTTGAATAAAAGAAAATATCAATAGAGGTTGCAAAAATTCCGTTAGGGTCTTCAATAAAAAATGATTGTGCTAATGGGTCTATGATTCTCATATTTATTATAACCTTTATGTTATATTTATTGAAAATTCACTAGTTCAATTAAAATGGATTATTCGTTAGACTAGTCTGCTTATTTTTCGCAGGTTCTGATTTGACTTCATCGACCTTACTTGGATCTAAACCATAGTTCTCAACGGCACCTGGTCCTGCTATAATAGTTCCACCTGGTCCTGCTGCTTGTTGGGCAGCTTTTAATGCCGCATCTGCGTCTCCACCATATTGATCTCTAATAATATCCCCAGTAAGGTATGCAGTGCCTGAAGAACTAGAACTGGAACTCTTCTTGGGGTTCTTGCAGTCGTTAATTAGTCTGCTTCTTGCCCGACTTAATTGGGAATTAATGTCATCTGCAATTTGTTGGGATGTTCGAGTGCTTCCTGACACCGATATGGGGCTACCATATAAATATCCTCCTCTAATATTAACATAGACTCTTCCCAAATGATAATTTCTATTATCAGCGAAAGAACCTGCATTGCCACCGCCGTTGTTTTTACGAGAAGAATTTATCGGTGCAATCAATTCAACTTCTTGCGCAGTTACATCTTTATAGTTGGGGTCGGCATTAACCCGATCTGTGCAAGGATCTCCTGTTCTGGGAATAATTGTGGGGTCCAGTACAGTTGGATCTATAGTTTTTACAAGTTTCTTGTTTACATCAACCTTAGTATCTGTAATATTCTGAGTCTCTGATAATTCTGTAGTATCAATTGTTGCATTTCTGAGTGAAATTATATTTTCCTTAACAGTATTAATACTTCCTTGAGCATAGTATGTTGTTTCTACTGAAGTCGTAAGAACGCCCTCCACTTTAGAATTAAAGTCGCTATTTGTAAGTCTAAAAACTTTTTCCCCCGCTTCAAATTTAGAATTATATGAAGTATTTGGACCGGGTATAAAGAAAGAACCAATTACTGTTCCGACATCATCTGTAATAATTCTAATGTCTCTGACCCTTGCTCTTGCACCACTGCTCAATCCGTGTAAAATAACATCTTTTACCAAATTTCCAAAATACTCACCATTTACCATCTCGGACAGACTAAATGTATCAATATTCAGAATACTTGAAGATGATGTATATGTATCAGTCAAACTTGTCTGATCATAAGGGTTTTTTCTAAAAATATCGCTTGGATTTCTATAATCTCCATACTTGTGATTTTGTTTTGCTATTCTGATACGCGCGAGTATAGCTGGAATTGCACATAACACCATTCCAGGTGGAGGAGAATACATACGAAGTACAGATACATCTTCACCAACCTCAAATACACCTTCCAACATTTCAATTTCTACTAATTTTGGAAATACATAAGAAGAAACATCAACACCGTCAAAGAATGGATACATTCTTGTAAATGGTTTTAAACTCTTAGCAGTAAATTGAACGTTTCTGGACCTTACGTAAGGCAAAACATCGGAACTTACTAAAGAATTGCCCAAAGACTCATTTGCAAAAGATTCTTTAACTAATGTTTGAGTTCCTTCTCTTGTTTGAGTTCCTGTTTTAATAGTCGTAGTTGTGGTCACCTCATATATTTTTTGGCCATCTTTAGTGACAGATCCTGTTTTAGGTGAATTTGTATATTTTTCTGTTTCTTTTGTAGTTTTTGTAGTTTTTGTTTCTCCTGTCCAATTTATTTCCCAAGAATTCCATACGGGATTTCCAAATCCAGTTTGGGGATCTACATCTTCCTGCAGAAGAGTTTTGACATAATTTCCTTCTGCCTGAATAGTTTTCGGTTCCAAAGAAATTTGATCAATCCAAACATCAGATGAAGGTTGCAATTTCATATTGCCACCATAATAACGTGATCCGTATGGGACAACATTTACAATTTTTGTTGCATATGGTTGGGAAATTTCATTTACTTCTTCATAATCTAGAGTAACAACTCTTCCAGTAATTTTCACACCATTTCCAATGAAAGTATTGTCGGAACTTAAATCGTAATTTGAATCTACTTGTGTCCCTATGCCAAGTATAGAATTGGTTCCTCTTAAAAGATCTATAGAAGTTGTATAATGAGTTGGTCTCAACTCTGCATTATTAATATCAATACTATTTTTAGTTATAGTGATTTTTTGTTGATTTATATTGCTAGAAAAATCATCAACAAAGAAACCAGATTTAAATCTATCAATTCCATTTGAATCTTTGATCTGTAAAGAAGCTGTTTTAGACTCCAATAGAGATAGTGAGGTATAATACTCAAGATTTTCAATTCTCTTTTCTAATAATCTAATATCAGACATCTTATATCTCTTATATTCCATAAGAGTTGGTCTGGCATCTCCCGCATAACACAAATATGGGGGAAGATAAACTGAAGCAATCTCTAACGAATCATCTAATCCTGATGGTGGAACGGGATTTTCTGAAGGATTTCCATAATTTACTTGGAAATTTCCAAATTTTGTAAAGAAAATTCTATCAATTCTAGGTAAATAAAAGGAATAATGAACAGGGAAAGATTCGTCGGAAGCGAGTATATTTGTTACAGAATTTCCTGCTTGATTAAATGTTCTTCCAAGAAATTCAAATGGCGATCTTGAATTTTCTGCGACACCGTAATCAGATACTCTAGGTCTTAAATCAATAATATCAGAATTAGAAATTCCGTTAATTGATTTAATATCACAGTAATCAAAGTTTGAATATGAATTTACTGTAATAATATCTCCGGTATCTGATGAAGAAAACCCAGCAGACTCAAAAATAATTTTGAGTTTTTTAGTTGGTTCTAGTTTATTTGAAGACCTAGTTATTTTTGAATAATCATATATGGTATCTTTTTGATTTGTGTCTAATGTAAAGGAAGAGGTAATATCATTGTCCCCAAAGTTAATAGACGCAATTCTACCGGTTACGTTACTTTCTCTAAACCTTACATTTTCACCATCAACAAATGAAACATTATTTAAACCTATAAATTCTATTTTTAAACTATTAACTTTTTTTGTGTATATTCCAAGTGCATTGCTGGATTCGCCTATAAATTCTTCCCCTAACACTAAGTCATTTGTGCTACCTGATGCTCCATCCAAAACTCCAAAGGTCATGGAAGGGGAATCTGGATTATTAGTGTCCGAAGATTCTATAACTGCATATAATTTTGTTACATCAGGCTCTAATAGACATATTTCTTGATCTTCTACTCTTGTACCATAAGCATAATTTCCGAATGTAATCCCATTATTTAAAGTTGTTTGCCCAATACCAGATCCTTCTTTTCTGGATTTGTCAATTATAATTTCCTTTACTCTATTTCTATTTTTTATTTTTGATGATACCGTCTCTTTACGTAAGGTAGCAATTAACTTAGCATTACCTGTACCACTAGTAAGTCCGTTAATAGTTATTTTCTTCCCATTTGGATCTATGATAATTTTATCTTCAGATAAAATTTCGGTAGTTCCATTTTCTCTAATTAAAGTATATCTTTCTTCATCATAAGGTAAAAAGTTTTGATCAGATTCTGTAATAGTAACTTCTGTGGAATTTGATGAAATTACACAATTAAATTGTCTCTTGATAGTTAAAAATGAATTTGTTAAATCTACATCAGAGATATATTGTTTTGGTAATTGTGTATATAACTTACTTTCAGATGATCTATTTAAGGTAGATGATATAATTTTTAAATCAGAAACTGTTACATCACTTTGGGGAAGACTTCCCTCACATATTCCAGGTACTGTAGTCACTCCCGAAATCGTAAATGAGTTCTGCGATACACTAATAACTTTTGAGTAATTTATATCAGAATTTCCGGAAAGTGTGTAAGAAACTAAATTTCCTGGTTTAATTATATTTTGGAAGAATATTGAAGGATTTGATACAGTACTGATTCCAGAAGAGGTTGAAGTAATTGCTACAGTTCCAACTACATCAATAATAGATTGTTTGACATCAGAGTTAAAAGTATATGCTGTCCCTACTTTCCCATAAATTGATTTTATATCACTTATACCATAAGAAGTAACTGCAGTTGATATTCTTGTGTTTTCAATTCCGTCAAATACAAAACTTTCTCCAATTGAAAACTTACCTGATACATTATATGCAGTTATAATTCCGGAAGAAGATGCATCATATCTCAAGAATGCAGTAGCGCCGCTTGACTTACCTTTGATGTGAGTTGGTGTAGCGAGAGTTATTGGTTGGTTTAAGGTTATTTCAACATAGGTCTGAATATCATAAAGAGAAATATCCCATTCATTCAAATTAAGATTGTTTGAATATGAACCAGATTCTAAAGCAAAATCATAAACTCTTGCTAAACCTATTTCCTTTCCACTAGCATTGTTTTGATTGTCCTCTACTCTATTATCTCTCAAGCTAACATAATAAGTATTTCCAATTCCTATAATTGGAGAACCATGAACTCTATTTAAAGTAAAAGTTGAACCCGTATTGTAAATTACATTTTGGTTTTCAAGTCTTTTTGTTGTTCTTGGTTTTTTAAAGTCAATATAAGTAGTATTTGGTGTTCCAAGTTCAAATCCTCTAATATAAGACTTAAATGGAGATATTACATAACATCCCAAGTCTTCTGATGGTTTGTTCTTATAGTAAGTAAATGAGTTCTCCGAAAAGATTCCCCCATTCCCTTTCAGGTTATTTAAACTCTCTTTAATTGATAAAGTAGGTGCTTTTACATAGTAATCCCCGGACTCATCATATGTTCTTCTAGCGAATTCATTTGCTAGATCATCATATTGGGTGTTATATGGAGAAGTTACTTCTACACCATCAGTAATCTGCTTCAGTAAAATAAAGTTACTTTCTTCAGCAAATAGAGGAATATTTATTAATTCTGCGGTTATCTTTAATCTATCAGAACCTGGAGCAGCATAATTTGTAAATCCATTTGAATTATCTAATAAACTTTCATCATCAATATAATCTACAAATTCTTCATATATTTTAAATCCAACTTTATGACTTCCGACATTATTATATTGGTCTAAAAGTAAGAATTTTCCATTTACTCTTAAGAACTTCCCTTTAATATAATAAACACCAGAATTTATATAAACTCCATGGGCGAATGCAAGGTGATTTTCATTTTTTGTTATACCAAAGTCCTGCCCTTCAGTTAGTCCAGCAGTATTTAATTTAAAAAATTCTCCGGCAGTTTCTATCTGCAATACTTCACCGGGCAAAAAGTTTTGACTTATTCCATCGGAAGAAGATGATACATAATCAACATACAGGGTTAAACTTCCTATTTCAGATTTTTTTGAGGAAAGGGTTTCTGCAACTTTTGCTTTTATGCCACTAGTTTTTCCTGTTAATATGGTTCCTTTTAGAACTGATAGAACAGAATCTAAATTAATTCCATTATAAGAATTTTCTAATATTATCGCAGATAAATCATTTTTATAACTAATCTCTCCTCCGGATACTCTAGCACCTTCTTTAAAAACATGAGATCCAAATCGTTCTATTTGTTTTTGAAGTATGGACTGCGAGACATTTAACTCTCTAGCCTGAACAGGGACACTAGGTTTAAACAGAACATTGTAATAATCCTTATTTTCATCAAAATCGTCATAATATGGGAAAACATTTAGGTTTAGTTCTTGTGACATAACTAGAATTGAATGATTACTTTAATATCTTCTTTTTGATTTTGAGATCTTGTTATAGAAGGTCTATTGTCAACATGGATTATATTCCCAGAGTATTTTTTGACCTCTGGATTTGCAATACCAGAGATAAAAGACTGTCCAAGCTTATATGTTCTACTATTTATTACTGTTGTAACACCTACACTGTAAATAGACCCAAAACCAGAATCTATTTGCAAATCAATTGTTCCACCTGATATTGTTAAATTACCTCCTGCACTTGGCGAAGATGTAAATTTTAATACATCATATCCATAATCACTAATTCCTGTTTGTATTCCACTAACATCAAATCCATATAATGTTTTATCTTGACAATATTTTAAAACACCGGTATTCTTATCGTAAGAAATAACTCTACCAATAGCAGTTAATCCAGTCCCTATAGTTTGGGTTATATAAGAATTGGCAGTAAAAACGGATGTTTGGTAATCCGATTCATTTTCAATTCCAGTAAGTTTTAAAGATCCCACTGCACTTACTTTATCTTTAGACAATATTAAAGTTGAATCATAATCTTGAGGATTTTCTACTATCCCTACTCTTGCAATTTTATTACCAACAATAAAGTCTGGATTTTCTAAATCATTCTCTATTCTTGAATATATTAAAACATTATAAGCACCGAGTTCTCTATAGATATCAGCACCATGACCTCCTTTTGGTGGAATAATAACGTCAAAAGAAGGTGATGCCGTACCAATTCCAACAGGAACATTGCCGGCAACTAAATCTACAGTCCCGTAAGTGTATCCAGATCCCCCAGAGGATATGTTTATAGTTTCTACTCTAGATTCGTTATTAATCACGATAGTCGCAGTTGCCCCAGTTCCATCACCTTTTATTGGAACATTAGTATAAATTCTATTAGCAGTTCCTACTCCAACACCTCTATCCTTAATAGTTATAATTTTTAATTGATTATTTGAAAGTGCTGCATTTAAAATAACGGGTTCATACTCGCTGTTTTCAAACCAGTCTTTCGGAACAGGTATAAAATTTACAGTATCAAATTTTATTATTTCGGTGGGTTTAATAGTATAAAGATATTTCCAAACATACCCATCTCCACTATCTCCTGCAGGTCTGGGTTCTAAGTCAATAAAATTTGGTTCATCCAACGATGGTCTTCCGTCTGGATTTTCTGGATCAGTTCCGTTTTGTAAACAAATATAAACCTTATACTCACTATTAACTACGTAATAATTGGCAGAATATAAGTTCGTTGCCCCAGAAGGTTTTGATGTATTGATTCTACTTATATCATGACGATACATGTCATAGGTAGTTCCTGAAGTCCAAGTGATTTTTCTGACCACTTGACTTATATCATTAGATTTTATTTTTTTCAATGCAATCATAGTATCCCAATAGTCATCTTCCTGCTCAAAACTATCTCTAGGAGCAGGAGGATTGTCATCCCAATTTAAATCATAATCGGTTGCGTTGGATAACCCAATAAATGAATAGTATGAATTGGAAGAGGAAGTTGCCGCCGCGACAAAATTCCTTGCATTTAAAATTCTAAATTGGTCAGTTATAATTGCAGACATTTTATCGTTTTTAATCTATTTATGTGGTAGAATACCCAATATATTTAAGTCTATTAAATCTCTGAATAACTGGAGATGTTGAAATACCCCCATTATTAGCATAAGTTGTAAAATCTTTAGGTTTCAATCTGGATGGTAGTTTGACTAGTCCCCAACTATACTCTCCATAAAAATCACTAAATCCAATTCCAGTCAAATTATTATAACTAGAAACACTTACAACAACTTTAGTGACGTTTGTTATTCCAATACCCGGGACAGAAGTTTGACCAATTGAAACTGAAGCAACTTGGTAAATGTTATCTATAAAAGAAGTGCCTACACCAACAATAGATCCATCAGAATTTAAAGAAGTAACACCATTACCTACATTTGAATTGAAAACTGTAAAGTAATATCCGGTTTGTATCCCACTAATTCCCGTCGTTGCAATACCAACACTTATAATATCATTGTCTCTTAAAATAGAATCTTGTGGAATATAAAAATCAAAAGTAATACCAGTAGATGCTACACCTACGGATACCGTATTAATCCCAGTAATAATGCCATAATCTCCTTCATAAGAAACTTTATCTATTATTTCATATTTTGGTGAAGGGGGGGAAATCAAAACATATGGTGGATCTGACTGATTATATCCAAAACCCTCATATGTTAAATCTATAGAAGAAATCTCTCCATTTATAACTGTTGCAGTAGCAGTTGCTACTCCAGTAGTTCCAACTCCAATTGGATTACTTATAGAAACAGTAGGACTTGTTGTATATCCGGCGCCTCCTTCTGATATTGATATCATAGAAATAGTTCCTGCGACAGAAACTATGGCAGTGGCAGAAGACGAGACTACTGTATCTTGTGATATGATTATGATTTTGTTTTGGGGTTTTTCAGTTGTTCCATCGTGAGTATATTCTTTTTCACTGTCAAAAAATGCTTTTACACTCTCCACAAACACAATTGTTGAAGAAGTACTTACATTTTGAATTATATTAGTTGCTGGTTGAATATATGGTTCATAAATTATTCTATCTTTTCCTACACTTTTACCATTAACTAAAATATCCTCTTGGTGTTTGCACCATGTTAAAGGTCTTAATAAAGTTTCTTTCTGCGAAATTCCCGGACCTGGATATAAATTAGTTTCTATAGCGTCTGCAGATATTATATTAGTAACCAATCTGCTATCTTGCGATAGACTCATAGAATCATCATTTATTCTCACATTATCTCCGACTTTAATTGTCTCTAAAATATCTACTTCTTTGGTGTCTACATCCGCTGTACCAGAATAAAATAATATTTTGCACTTATCTCCTTCCTTTGGTGGTTCGGCAAATCTAATAATACTACCTCCCCTAAAAGTATATCCTCGTCCTGGAACTTGTAGTACATCATTTATAAAGACCAAAAGTGTTGCTTGAACATCTATATTTGATCCTTTTTTTGCTTTGATAGTAGTTTGTTGCCCATTTATAATAATAGGAAATATTTTTCTATTCCCATCAAAGTACTCTTCTATACTATCAAGAACAACAAGTCTTCCTACTGTCCATGCAGCAAATTGATCCGATTGTGTTTTATCTATTGTTATTTGGAATTCCGAAAATGCCAATGAAGTATCAGTTTGTATCCCGCTGGTTCCGCCAATAGAAACCGTTAGTATTTCATTTTGTTTATACCCATATCCTAAGGTTTTAATATCAAATGATATAACACTGGAACCTTGTCCTACTACAATATCGACCATTGCCCCAGTACCAACACCTGCAGTAGATTGGGAACTATAAACTAGAGGGAGATTGGTGTAAGATAGTGGAGAATCAAATATAACTATTGGTGGATTTGATGATGTATATCCATATCCAGGATTTGTAATTGCAACACTTACAATATTGCCACCACTTATAGAAGCAATTCCAATATATTCTATATTTGACTCTCCAAAACTTTCGGTTTTAACTCCAACATTAACTATAGTTTGTACACCAGGTCTATATCCAGAACCACTATTTCCTATGCTAATTGATTGTATAGTTCCTGCCAAAGAAACTATCGCAGTTCCTCCTGCAGCAACAAGAGGTTGGTAACCAAACCCTTGAGTTGATCCTACTGAAAGTATTATTCCACCTCTAGGTATACTTGCAGTATTAACATCATAATTATTAGAACTAGAGTTGCCAGAGAATGTAACAGAAGTTATGCCAGAATTTTCATTTATATCATAGTCTCCATTTACCTCAGGATCATCGGGACCTTGAAAAATGCTGTTTACCAATAAGATTGCGTTATCTGTGGAGAATCCCGTAACGTTACTTCCCCCCAGCTTAAGATCAAAGGATTTCTTTATTCCATCAAAATCATTTGAAACCGTATCAAAAATATAATTGTCTAGATATGTCTCATTTGTTTCATCAGCAACACCTGACCTTAAAAATACTCTTCCACTAAAAGTTGAACTTGTTTCTATTCCAACATAATCGACTTCATCCGCTCTATTTGTAGGGTTAGGTATTGGTACTTTTCCATAAGGTGCGTCTTCAAAGTAAATAGTATTGTTTACAATATTGTAATTTCCATATACTTTAGTTACAACAGTTGAAGAAGAATGAGTAGATGCTTCTGTACCCAACCAAGGTCTTAATATTGAAACTGCATTTGTACTCGATATTCCGACAGAAACAACTTTCATTATCTCATCGTCAATTTTTAGAAGATCGCCTCCCGAAATAAAATTAGTGTTAGTAACATATATTTTTTCATCAAAAAACCCAACATCATTTGATAATAATGTTGTAGAAGAAGATGAAACAATTGGAGATTGTATTAAATTATCAATTCCAATAATAACCTTATTGTTTTGTTTTTTTGAAGTGAATATATGTGATGATCCTATGCCAACTGAAGTAATATCAAAAACTTTAGGAATAGATCTAAGAGCATCCTCTGCAGATGCTGCTAACTTTATATCATAATCATTAATCTTTACAACATATAGTGTTTCTGGAAGTAGATTTGTTGTTCCTATCCCAACTACAGAAGTGGTTGCAATTCCTATTGGTTGATGTGGGTTAGATGTACTATCCAAAAATGAATATTTTATTTCTTCGCCGGTAACAAAATAATGATACGGAATTCTAACTACGTCATTCTCCGCAGAAACAATTAAAGAACTACTACCATCAAAATAACGTTGAAAAATTGGATTGTTTTTATATGTCAGTTCAAAACTTTTTTTGATGTCATTATTAGTTCCTGTATAACCAGAATAACTATAGTTAATAAATCCTACTGTCATGGAACTTTTTTCAACTATTTAGATTATATTTAATTGATTTGATATTTCACTTAGTCCAAGATTAATCTGAAATACCTTAACATCCGCATCTATATTTTCTATAGGAGTAAAATATATGTTGGTGTTTGTCCCAGATATTCCTATAGTTGTTATTCCAAGACTAGAACCAGTATTAATAATACCAAACTCAGTACTATATGAATCATCAGTATTTGTTAATGATAAAAATTCGGAGACTTGATATTCTGAATTAGTTTTATCTTCAATACTTATGATATTATAAGAACTATTGAACTCTTCATTGGAATAAGTTGCTATTATACTTGAAGTTGGAGATGATGTAGATGCGATAGAAATTACACTTGAATTCATGGAGCTTCCCCCTACAAATTCAGTACCAATACCAGAAGATTCCGTACTCCCCAAAGAAACTACTAAAGTATTTACAGTATAATCAGTGGAAGTTGTTGTATTTGGTACAATATCAATTTTAATTTCTTCTCCAGAAATATATGCATTATATGTACCTATACCAGAAGAATACTGTGATGTTAGATTTTTAGTAGTAATTTCTCCATAATCTAAAAAGTAAACATTACTTCCGTCATGAGTATATAATATCTCATTATATTCATAATATGAACTTGTGGTTGAACCAATTTGAACCAATACCTTTGCAGATCTATAGGTAGATGCTATTCCCACAATAGACGAAGAAGAACTAGTCCCTTGTGGTATTGTGTATGTATTGGTTTTTATTGAAACAGAATCTCCAAGTTGAACTGTACCTATTCCAGAAGTAATATCCGATAGTGAGAAACTAAAAACTTGAATGTGATAATCATTATATCTAGATTTAATCGGATAAAATAATAAATTCCCGTCAGTTCCAAAAATACTAAAATCAAAAAATCCAAGATTAATAAATGTATCCATTCCATACTGATTTAAGAAACCTTCAGAATTGTTATGTATCAATGAAACTGAAGATAATTGTTTTTGATCGTAAAATCTTTTGTCTATAGTGCAAATTAGATATTTTTTTGATCTAACCTCAGATAAACCAAAAGTATCGACAATACTGAACGCAGTTGATCTTGGATTGCTATTAAACTTAGATGATATATCATCTATCATCAAAACTCTATTGCCTATAGATTCAATATAATCTTGTACTATTCTAGAATTAAATAGTATTTGATCGGAATTGAGTGAATCATCAAAGTTATAATAATTTTCGGTGACCAAATCAAAATCTTGGTAACAATTAATATCATTTATTGAAGTTAAATCGGCAATTCCTACGAAATCTCCATTATTTTGTTCAGTAGAAATTCCGGATCCAACTGTAGGAGATTCTACTATTAAATTTGAGAATTTCTTAAATCCTGCAGTATGATTTAAAGTACTAACAGCATTATCCCAAGAATCAAAACTAATTTCTGACCTCAAATCATAAGAAAAATATTGATAATAGTCATTATCATGTACTCTTTGGTTATCATTATTTAAAAATCCAACTTGATTTTTCCACTCTTTTCTGGGGAATGCATAGGAATTTATTTTATAGTCAACATCATATGTTTTTATCTCTTTTATAATTCCATAAGATTTTGAACTATTTCCTCGGATAATATCTCCGACAGCAAAATCTTGAGAGGTTGAAACTTTCAAGATTTTACTTATAGGATCCCAACCTTGAACAAATCCAGATGAAGATGTTGAATTTATTTTTTCGTCAATCAAAAAGGTATTAGTTTTCAATACTGGATTGAAAACTGGAAAATAACTTTCTGGAGTTATTCTTCCGGAAGAATAAAATGAATTGAAATTTCCGGGAAATTCTCCATCTTCTAGATAATTTGATAAATTATATGTTACTGTAGCACCAATTCCGCCAATATTTGCATCTACCGAAGTTACGGTAAATAACGAATAATTATATTTGGAAGAATTGTATCCCTTAAATGTTGTTGCAATCCCAACACTAACTCCTTCAATTAAAACTTTCCCACCCTCTACAAAAGGAAAATCATCAGAACTACTAAATCCGACATCTAAAGTAACAGTTACATCTTTTGTATTATTATTAAAGTTAATGTTTTTAATTTTTATTCCATTTGAATTATTAATTGGAATAATTTTTGGGGTTACACTACTAATTTTTGAACTATTTTTTATTATCCTAACTTCAGTATCTTCCTTAGAGTATGATAATTCAACATCATCTATAATTCTATTTGTAATAGAATCTACCACAACTAAATTAGGTGTTATAGTATAACCTTTACCAAATGATGTAATTCCAATATACTCAAAAGATGAAAGTGACTCAAGAATTAGTAAGTCAGGAAGTTTTGCTAACGGTCTAATAGTATAGTCCGAAGAATATTCATACCCAATATTTTGAATGTTTGAAGATCTTACATTTCCAATAGTAGTTGTATTTGATCTCAATACTGCGGATTTACCAAATTCCGAACTTATAGAAGTAATACCAACTAATTTTGAATATCTTTTCCCAGTTTGAGAAATTTGAATTCTATCTATAGGTCCAATAACCTCTCTTGAACTTGTGGAATATTCTACATCTTGAGTATATACGGCAGATTCTGGAAAATCTACTAAAGGATACTGGAATGTATTTGAAGAAATTCCAGAAATAGTGTGAGATCCGCTATATTTACTATCGATTAATAAAATTCTGTTACTAGAATTTACCTCCAAGTCACGGTAGATTTCTTTTTTGATCTCTGGTAAAATATTTAAGTTTGTTGGAACTAAGTTATAATATAAAATTTCTGGCGTATTTGAATTAAATTTAATTTGAACCTTTGCTTCACTGCTTATTCCAATTTTCCCTGATCTTGTAACTTCGAAGGAAGAAGATGCTGAAGAAGATTCAAATTCATGTTTAAAATTAGAATCTTTATAAATTTTAAAGTCAAAAGCAGAATATTTTTCAATATTATTTTCAACCCCCAGTGAAGAATCGGATAAGTCAAAAATTACTGTTTGATTTTTGGTAAGTTTTATTTCTGGATTTATTTTAGAAATAGATCCGACCGAAGATGATGTTATACTTACAGTTTCTGGTATCTGTTTAATTGATTGATAATAAGTGTTGGATAATCTAATTTTGTTTTGATCTACTACAACAACATAATAAATTTTTTCATTTTCTAATCCAGTTGCTGGAGTTTGTGAAGTATGAAGTACTTTTTGTCCTGTATAAAAATCATGATTTGGAAGGTTTATAGTGCCTGTAGTAGTATCAATTGTTGAATATGTGCGAGGATTTATTATTAACCTTCTATTATGATCATCATACTTGACTATAATATTTGTAGAAATACCTGAGTTTATATTAACTACTACATTATCATACAACGATAATCCATGAGAAGAAGATGTAGAAACTGTTACTATATTCTTATCTACTCTAGCACTAAAAATATTTGAATAAATTGTTTTAAAACTATGAGTATTTCCAGATCCAACCGAAGTAAAATATAGAGATGTATCTGTATAATTGGTAGAACCCAAAGATACAAAAATTCCGGTAGAACCCAAACCAACTTTATTTGTAGATATTCCAATTAAATCATTTGAAAGTTTTATTGCATAAACAATAGATTGCTCTGCTAATTGAAAACTTGATGTTCCATTAGTTGAAACTGCTAGTGTTGTTCCTCCATTAGATGAGTATATTAAAGAATCGCCAGTATTCAATTCATGATTTTGTATATAAATTGCTTTAGTTGGTATTGAAATTTGAGTAATACCTACACCGGGATTTGAAATCGTAAGGGTACTTACAATCCCAACCCCAGAAGTTGTACCAATTCCTACTGATTCTTTGGGATCAAAATAATACTCTTTATCAATATCAAAATTATATGAAGTTGATATATTAAAACTTGTTCTAAATTTTTTAGTTTTTTCGGTTAATATTTCTCCAGCAGAATATGATGTAATTCCTACAGTATTATTGTAGTTTCTAAGAACTCTAATCCTAGAAGAAATTTTATCGATATTTAAAACTTTTACTTCTTCATCTCTTATTTTATAAACATCATTTTCTTTAATATTTGGGAAATTTAAATCACCATTTACTTTAAAATAAGTTACTATTCCGGTGCTACTGGTAGAACTTACCCCAGACTCCAATTTCAAAGTATTACTAAAAACTTTTATAGTACCATATTTTTTATAATCAAAGTCTCCAGTTACAGTAATTAAATCATTATCCAAATAATTATGGGGAACAGTTGTAAATGCAACAAAATTTTGCCCGTATGGGTAAAATCTTACATCATCATACGATGAAGTTGCAGCACTAATTTGCGTAATTTCTTTTCCTTTTACCAAAGAAACATTCGCAAAAACATTATCATCTCCTACCTTTTCAAAAATTATTTTATCACCGACCCTATAATCCTCGCCGGAAGAAATTAAATTAATAGAATCAATAGATCCGACAGATACACTTTCAACAGTAGAAGTGATATCTTGTAGATTTAAATCATTTATATAACCATATTCTATGTTAGAATTTAATATTCCATGAAGTCTAGTATTTCTTCTCCACTTGGTTTTATTTAAATCAATATTGTCTTGATTTGATTTTGGATCAAAGTTAAAATCTATTGGTTTTGATTTATAACTATTTCCAATTACATATGGAAATTTTGGTTTTTTGTAATTTTCAAATACTCCAGAAATTTCTACCGGTCCATCATTAATTGTTGTAAAGTATGCATAAACTCCATTAGGATACTCTGGAGTAATGCAAAATCTTCCGTTATGTTCATCTAGGTCTCCACTTCCTACATAACTATAATCATCAACAAAAAAACCTTGTGGATATATTTCAGTACTAGGTCTTCCTTCTTTTAATAATATTTCATAACTAGATTTTAGAGATCTAATAGAACCTCCAGTTATTGTCGTAAATCCATATGGTCCGTAAATAGGATTACCATCATAAGACCATCCAATAATAGGAGAATGTGAAAAAGAATCAGTTTCTTTATTGTCGATAGTTTGTAGATCTGATGTATATCTCTTTTCTCCATTAACATAATTCGTTGCCTGAACTAAAGATCTTAAATTTCTTGGCGCATATGCGTGTGCATATTCTAACCCGTAATTTTGATTTAGTGATGGGATCAATATTCCATCATCGGATGATATTTTTGAACTATGTAAAAATCTTTCTACTAAATTTATTTTCCAGGGTTTTATACTTGCCTTAAATTTTGCCCCACTTCCAGAAGTAACTGTAGAAATTTTAGTGTCTGAAGCCTTGTAAGAATATCCCCCGTTTATAACTTTAATTTCTACTATAGAACCATTTGAAATAATAGGAGTTAGGATTGCGCCATAACCACTTCCCTTTACTACAATATTTGGTTGTGACTTATAATTGTTCCCAGATGAGTTTACAACAACTTCTACAATTTTTCCATTGCTAATTATGGGAGTAAACTGAGATCCAGACCCCTGATTTAAAGTAAAAGTTGGTTGCCTATCATGATTAATAATTTCTTGAGAACCATAAGAAAATCCTCCAGATTCCACAAAAATAGATTCTATCTCTCCCCTAAAAACTGGAATAAGTTTAGAATTACAATCTAAACCAGACAGAGTTGATACCCCAATTTTGCCTGAAATAGACACACTTACTGGTGGATAATTGAACTTATGAGTTCCAACACCTGAATTGGTAAATTTTATATATTGTTTAGTATCATAATAAAAAGAACTAGATACCCCCAAAGTTGATATTCCTATTTCGGAAAGTTTAAAATTATCTTCATCAACTTTAGTCAAATAATATGAGGTGGATGATGATAATCCCCCTATTGGGTTATCTGAAGAATTATAAACTACTATTTCTCCATTTAAATAACCATGGTTTTTTATATTGACCGTGCTGGAAAATGTGCTTATACCAGATGGTTGTGCAGATCTATACTTATTTTGATATCCTGCACCATTATTGGTTACAATTATAGAATTTACTCTTCTTTTTTTATTTTTACATACAAAATACTGCTCACCTTTACCGTATGATGTAAGTTGTATAGTGTTTATGCCAACAAGAGAATCATAATAAGTTTTATGAAGTTTTATTGTATATGAATCTTGAACTGAGGCATAATAAGTAAAACTTGTTGATAAACCTCCAATAGATTGCTGCCCATTAGTAAAATATACTACTTCTTCATTATCTCTAAGTTTATGGTGATCCAAAAATGATATAGTATTTGTTGGATTTAGTTCTACTAAATTAGAAGAATCATTTGCTATAAAAATTATCTTATGCTCAAAATCCGTAAGTTTTACTTCACATGAAGCACCATTTCCGTTGCCGCCAGAAATAGTAACTTTTGGAGTATCTAGATAATCAAAACCAGGATCTTCAATATCAATCCTCTCCAGAGTACCATTTACTGTACAATAAGATTTGGCATCGTATCCGTTTATATCGGTAATTGTTAGATCTGGTGGATTAACTACATCATATCCAGACCCAGAAGATAAAACCGCAATATTTTCGATAGGACCATAATAAACATTATCATTGGATTTGTAGTTACATACTTCAACTCCATTCACCAAAATACCCGTACACCCAGGTTTAGTTTCGTATTCCTTAATATCATTTACTGGATTTGATATTTTTCTAATTAATTTTTGAGAGTCAAGATTCTTTGAAATTAAGTTATTATAGTTTAATTCTGCAATCTCTATAACAGAATTTGTAGTATCTCCGTTTACTTCTACGAATTTATTATAAAAAATATCAGATTTACTTTTTGCAAGTTTAATTTTTGTCTGATCTACTTTTTTTATGAAATATATTCCGGGATTTATTCCTAAGGTATCAATAAGACCCGATTTATATACTACACGATCTCCTGTGTAAAGACCATGAGTGCCAATATCAAGGTCTTCTCCACTAAAAGATCCACTAAAAGTAACAGATCTATTAGTTACTTTCAATTCGTTATCTGAATAACTTGGTATTGATGGAGATGTTACGTATACTGAATTATCTGTAGAGTCTTCATATACATTTTGTACATTTGTTGTATACTCATTTACCTGAGAATAATTCTTTGAATTTGCTTTTAAAATATTTTTTCTTATAATGTAAGTATTATTTTCATTCAATGAAGGTCTTTCCGACCCCAATCTGACCCCTATAGATTTTTTATTGTTAAAAGCGTAAACATAACAATTTTCTTGATCTCCAACGGAAGAAAATAAAGTTGCATTATCACCAACATTAAAATAATGCTCATCATAAAATTCTATTTTATAAGAATTATCTGAAGAATCTTTCTTATAAATTGACTTAATTTTATATTTTACCGGTATGTTAAAAAACCAATTATTTGCTTTTAAATTTTTAGAATTAATTCCTAAAGTTTTTATTCTAATTACATCTTTAGTAGAATATAGAATTGAATTACCTTGAGGTTCTATGTCAGAAATAACTCCAAGAATTCTAACTTTTACAATATCGTTATTTACGTATGCATAGGAATACGTATTATAAGAAATTGTAGTCCCATCTGGAATATCTTGGTCTATTCCGGAACAGTTTAAAAATTGATTTAAAGTTTTAGAATTATAAAGGATATTTAAAGTCGTGCCATTTGGAAGATTGACTAATAAATTTCCAGAGGTTGGAAATGATACTGTAGAGTCAACTTCGAGGGTTGATGAACCGAAAATTATATCAGAAACTACTTTTGTTTTAGGATGGACCGTGAAATCTCTATTAGTATTACTTTGGACTTCAACAGTTCTATCATAATTGTAATCTAAATTTAATTTATAATAAGTTTTATTAGATACTCTTACTTCTTCTACATAAGAAACTGTTGCTTTCGCAGATTTTATAAACCCAACATCATCTTGATATAGTGTTCTGTTTAATAGTTGATTAGGATCTCCCTGAATAGACTCAACAAATACCTCTGAAGTTATTCTATAATCTGCATCTGATGAGCGAATTACATAATCTCTTGGTAAAATAACATCAACATTTTTCCCATACAAAGCTTTGAATAAGATTTTAAATGAATTTTCTGTTCCTTTAGATGAATAGAAATCAATTGATTGCTTAATAAAAAGTCTTTGGTCCAACTGTGAGTATAACTCCCTATCCTCAAAACCCGGAGTTATCTGTTTTTTAATCTTAAATAAAAATTCTTTTAAAAATAAGATATTTAAATTTGAGACTATAGTTGAAGATGGATGTTCTTTAGACTCACTTTGAGAGAAGGTTAACTCATCTTTCTTTTGATTATATGAAGTTACGCCACTAAACCCACGTATACATCCCTCAAAAGATGTAGAAGTTTTGGAAGTATATGTTATAATCTCCGAATTTATTGATAGAAGACCATAAGATTCTGGGAAACCGTATGTAGATTCTACATTAATAGTAGTATCAAAGAAAGATATGTCCTGTGTTAAAACTGTAGAGTCTATCAGATTAGTTAGATTATCGACCTTAACATACTGGTCTATATTCTGAAGAATATCTAATGTCTGTCCTTTAGATTCTAAGGAAATATAATATTGCTTTAGAAATTCATTAACTAAAGGAAATTCTTCTACAACAAATTGTGGAAGTTGATTCTCGATAATAGAACTAATTCTGATTCTTGTTTCTGTCATTGTATTATAATCTTACAAGGTTCCCGTTAGTGTAGCTTGATGTAATTTTGTATGATGATCCTGAAATGTCTAAACCAGACTCCACATCATCAGAAAGCATATTTACAACACTATTATTAATATCTAGTTGCAGATAAAGATCTTGCAATCCTATTACGTCATTAGATTTTGGAATTGCTGAAATCTCAATTATTGGTTGAGAAAATGATTGTTTTGTAGTAGAAACTATATTTATTGGTCCCAAATTAATCTCTCCTTTACTATAATCAATAGTACCTGCATTTTGATTAATAATTGTTGGGGTAGAAGTATTTCCTAAAGTAAAAAGAATAATACGCCCTAAACCACTTGAATTTGGAATATCTGATAAGTAAACAGTATCACTTATTCCAGAAACTCCAAATCCAGAAGATTTAATATTATATCCATTCCTATCTTTAATATGAAATTGATTTCCGTAACATATTTCATATGAAGAAAATGAGTTTAAGACTGCCTTTAAATCCCTTCTTATTACAATTTTTGTAATATTTGAAGTTATTGCAGAATCCGAATCATCTATCACCTTTAAATACTTGCTGTATTTAAATCTTGCACCAAATCTATTCAGTTCACTTGAATCTGAGTATCTTCTAACATTATTAAAAATGATATCCTTGAGATGATCTGGACCTATAGTTGAATTTGAATTATAATATGCAGTAGTATCTGATTCTACATAAAGGTATTTTAAATCTACAATTTCAGGAACTATTCCAGATACTGCATATCTACGAAGAGAACTTTTAATATTACTCTTTATCTGGGATGATACGAAGGGAGCATTAACTGGTTTTATGCTAATAAAAACCTTTCCATATTGGGGAGGTGTTAAATCTTCTCCACCAAATACAGAAATTGTTTCTGTCTCTGGATAAATTGTAGGAATAATAGTCTCATAATCTGTAGCAGTTACTGCCCGATTTTGTGAAGAATATTTTCTTGGAGCATATTTTTTAATCGATTCTACTGATTCAATTTCTCTTCCATTTTGAGAAGACGAATTTGTTGTAATTAATGATATGCCGGTAGTAATAATTCTATTGTTATTATCAACTAATCTACCATTAAAATTGAATGCAGATACTCCATTTGCAGACTCTCCATTTGTAATATTATATGACACTTCAACATAATTTAAGTTATCAAGTTTTTTCCCAAAAATGCCGTCTCCAAAAATTAGTTCATATCTCTGATCTTCTATTTCCTGGATAAAGAAAACTCTTGATTCAGAATCAACATCAAAAAGATTTTTTGAAAGATTAAATGTTCTTCTTACTGTACTTGCTTGAGTATCTCTAACAAAAACTTTAATTGAATCTACATCAATATTTGGATTATCTAAAATAAATCTTTGATTTGGATTATTTGCAGTAATTGTAAAACTGTTAACAACAAAAGTTCCTTCATAGATATCAATATTTTCAAATAATGCAATTCCATTTACTACAGGAACTGTGATATCATTTGGAATTATAAAAGAAAAACTTTGATTACTAAAAGAACTATTTGAAGTGCAGACTACACCACTTTTCAAAGTCAAAGTGAGTGGATTAGTTGTAAACCCAAATGTATTTACAAAAAGAGATATATTTGCTTTCGCCGCGCTACGTGATCGTGGAGTATATCCAATATTCCTTGCGAGAGAAACTACATTCTCTCTAAGTGTGGAACTATCAATAAAGACCTCATTGCTAATCATATTAGCATTATATGAGGAAATGTAGGTATTATATGCTAAGACATCAACTAAATTTGAAAGATTAGATCCTTCAAAATCATAGTCAGTAAAATTTGAATTCGCCCTTAGATAATCGCGAATTGAAACTTTTATTTGATCGAAATCTAAATTAGTAAAATTAACTAGTGCCATTTATCGTGTTGGCTGAAGTGCAAATGATAATTGTTGAGGTAAAACATCAATACCGACAATTCTATAGTTTATTGTTACATGAAATTCATTATTATCATAATTTGGACTTACATCTACCGAAATCAGATTCACTCTTGGTTCATAATTTCTAATAGTATTCTCAATTTCATCTCTAATTATAGATGCAGATATTTCATCAAGATTCTCAAATAGAGAACGACTCACTTTTGAACCTAAATTTTCATTAAAAAATCTTTCACCTGGGTATGTAAGTACTAAATTGCGAATAGAACGGGCAATAGCAGTTTCATTTTTAAGCGCAATAAGGTCATAATTCAGGGGATTGACCTGAAATGACATGCTTAAATCTTTAAACCCCTTACTTACCCGTTCTAGAGGCATACAAACTTATAAAACTAACTTATTTATTAGAGATTTTTTGATTCATAAATTGGTTCGGTTCCATAATTCCAGTCATCATAGTCATTATCATTGCGAATTTTTGAATGAATTTCACTTTGATGATAAAAATCGTGTTTTTTGGGAGTTAATTCGTCATTTGCAATCTCACGAAGCATTTTTTGCTTTCTGATTTTTTCGTCCCAACCATATTCACTTGACAAATATTCAGTTCCCCACTGAGTTTTCATGAAATCTTGGTCTTTATCGACTTTTTTAGTCATTTTTTACTCCTGATTTTGGTAAAAATCAGAACTTTTTACGGGGTTTCTATCCCTATGAATCTAAATTTCGATGTAAAGTATAATTTTTTTGAATACGAATATCGGAATTTTTAAAAGTCCAACATTCTCCACTACTATCTAGGAACACGACCCATTCTAAATCATGTTCTTGAGAACGATCGATTAAAAAAAATGCCCAACCTTTACCTTTAGGAGTAAAAACTGGGATTTGAGGATTTAATTGGAGCATTTGTAATTATTTACCTTGACCCCGATACTTCTTTTTACGACCATTACGACTTGTAGCACTTAAAAGAGTACGAGAAGAACGTCCCTGACGGGTTTTCTTTGGTGCTCCTGGTTCAAATGTAAGTTTGTTTGATCCGCCTTTAGCCATTTAATTAGTCTCCTTTTAATAATGTTTTAATTGTCAAATTACGCGAGTTTTCTCATGCCCCACGCGAATGCGAGGATCGCACCAGATATCAAATCCCTCTTCTTTTGCATCAAGACAGAAGGAAACATCTTCCCCACACATATCTTGAACTGCACCAGACTCAAAGACTTGCATCTTAGGAGCAAACCAAGGGTATTCAAGATTTTCAAAGACCCCCTTCTTAATTAGAACCCAACCAAAACCTGTATAATCAACAGTGAATGGTTTACGACGCTTTGAGATAGACTCGACAGTTTCGTGGTTCATAACTCCTCCGTTTTTGCGGAAGTCATCTTCCTCCAACCAGTGTGCTACTGAAGTTGTGTGTCCATCTTCTGTGGCATACCAACCTGCAACGATTTCCTTTTCTTCTCCTTCCTCATTCAGTGCAACATCACAGAGTTGCCAGAACTTTTCTGAGTTAAAGACAATATCCGAGTCAATCCAAAGTTGATAATCATATTGAAGTTTACCGTCCCATGGAATTTGTTTCGGACCTCTGAGAACATTTGCTCCAAGTACTTTACAACGTGCAAAGTTTACCATTGATGAGTAATCCTGAGAAATTTGAATACTCATTCCATTCTGTACAAGATCAAAACAAAGTTGTACAAATGCTTTTAGAAAAATAAAAGAACATCCTCTTCCAGGTAAACAAAAGATAATACTCTTTCCTTTCATTCTTTCTTTAATAGCATCATAATCCCACTCCTTTTCTGTGGGTTTTGGTGCTGCTGCTTTTACAGTGAATCCCTTTGCCACGAATTAATCCTCCGTCAATTTTCAATTCAATTTTATCAGTCTATATATGCCTTGTCAATCCTTGTCAAAATGATGAGTTTAGACATAATTCTTTGCTAATTGTCAGTTCTTCATATGACAGATCCTCAACGGAATAGTCAGTGTGCATTAGTCCTACAAGTTGATTCAGTGTATTCCAAGTTACTTTGAATTCTTCTTCCTTCACCGAATGAAATAAACACTTATCCTTTGCGTAGATATGGTAAATCTTCTGGGTCATAAAAAAATTCTCCGGATTTTTTTGAGGTCATCTCATTTTGTTGCTGCATTATATATCAGCACTATCAGTATTCCCAGAGGGACTCCGATAACCCTGAATGTTTGTTTTGGGTAGCGAATCAACCATCCTGCAAGAACTGCTCTATAAAAGTTCCAGTATGGAGTTCTGCGTCCTTTTATGGGTCTCATTTGTCTCCGGAAAATTTTTATGAGAGTGATATTTAGAGGTCGATTTGTCACCTCTGTAGGTTGGGAAGGACCCGAATTCTTATATACGCAACGCCGCGCGGCGATATAAACGAACGGCGGCAAATCACTGCCGTTTCACCTATATCAACCATCATAACTTAAGAGTGCCACAGTGTCAATCACCGCAGCACTCCCATTATACATCAGAACGCGATTTCCTCAAGGGTAGGAACACTTTGCCCCAGAATAGGCATATCAACAACCTCCGAAACATTGTCACTCACGATAACATCGAGAATGGAAAGGATTTCGTCGCCAGTGTTACCCTTAGACAGCAGAGAAAGCATCAGGGACTTGGACATAATAACGAAGAAAAGTGTTAGTTAAGAGAGAAACAGTAAGTGTTAATCAGTTGGCAAAGACTTCCGCACAACTCTCAATGTTCTCCTGCTCAATATCAGCGACGATAACATCGAGAATGGACAGAAGTTCCGAACCAGTGTTACCCTTAGACAGCAGAGAAAGAATAACGGACTTGGACATAATGAAGAAGGAAAGTGTTAGGAACCGTGTGTTGAGTGAGTGTCTTTATAGGGGCGCATCTCATTCCCCTGATGTATGCTTACTGTGGGGACACTACTTAACCACCACCGTACTCATAAGAGATAACACCTGCCTCATCAACTGACACCGATTCGATAACAGTGAAC